>JAABUP010004089.1_pt1 | contig 24469 bp, 23 predicted proteins | sample 5559201 | NCBI WGS metagenome assembly JAABUP01 (sample SAMN10711887, study PRJNA513373) | rock metagenome | isolation source: Antarctica rocks | place: Antarctica
CGCAAAAGCCGCCGTCACCGACCATCTGCCCAAGGGCTTTTTCGGCCAACGCCGCCGCGAAGCACCCGCCGACGCAGCGCCGCCTCCCCCCCAACTGGCCGCCTGAGTTAGCGGAAACTAGAGTATACTTAAGTTGCGAAAATCCTGCGCGCAAAGGGTGGCTATGGTGGAACGACGACACGGCACAACGCGACGGGAGATCCTCGATGCGCTGCGACGCTCGGCAGGGCTCACCGCCGATCAACTCGCCGACACCCTCGGCGTCACCGCGATGGCCGTCCGCAAGCACCTCGCCGCGCTGCAAACCGAAGGGCTCCTCCGCGCGCGGGTCGAGCGTCGCCCGGTCGGACGCCCCGTCCACATCTACGCCCTCGCCCCCGACGCACAGGACATCCAGCCGCGCCAATACCAGGAGCTGACCGTCGATCTCCTCGACGATCTCCGCGCGCTCGATGGCGGCGACAAGGTCGCGCTCCTCTTCCGGCGTCGCGCCGCGCGCGCCCGCGAACGCCTCGCGCCCACCCTCGCCGAACGCCCCCTCCCCGCGCAACTCGACATCCTCGCCGGCTTCCTCGACGAGCAAGGCTACCTGGCCGATTGGGAAACGACCCCGGACGGCGACTACCTCCTCAAAGAGCACAACTGCGCCCTCTACGGCCTCGCCCGATGCGCCCCCGAGGTCTGCGCCTGCGAACTCGACCTGATCCAGAGCCTCCTCCCCGCCGCCACCGTCACCCGCGAGAGCCGCATCGTGGACGGCGACTCCTCCTGCTGCTACCGCCTCCGCCCCCGCCCCGACGCCGACTGCGGCTCCTGACAGATCCGCAGCCCGGCGAGCACGCGCCCCGCGCCGCCCGATCCCGATAGCGCGCCCCCCTCTCACAGCACCGCTGGCACAGAAATAGCACGACGAGAGCCCCCACGGCCGCGTGCGCCAGCACCCATCTGCCGCATCCGGCCACGTCGCCATACCAAGGAGGTGTCGGATGCTACCGCACGATGTCGCACGGAACTGGTGGACCCTGGCGTTGCGCGGCCTCTTCGCCGTGCTCTTCGGGATCGCCGCCTTCGTCTGGCCCGCCCTCACGCTGGCGGCGCTGGTCATCCTCTTCGGCGCCTATGCGCTGGTCGATGGCCTCTTCGCGCTCATCGGCGGGATCCAGACGCGCTCCTGGTTCTTCATCATCGAGGGCATCGCCGGGATCCTGATCTTCATCTGGCCGGGGATCACCGCGCTGTTGTTGCTCACGTTCATCGCCGGATGGGCGATCATCACCGGCATCATCGAGATCATCGGCGCGATCCGCCTGCGCCAGGTCATCGCGAACGAATGGCTGCTGATCCTCGGCGGCGTGCTCTCCGTCCTCTTCGGCATCATCCTGATCGCGCAACCCGGCGCGGGCGCGCTGGCCGTCATCTGGGTCATCGGAGCCTACGCTCTGATCTTCGGCATCACCCTGATCGCCCTGGCCTTCCGCCTGCGCGGCCACGGCGAGCGCACGACCAGCCCGGCGACGGCGTAAAGGATGGGGCCGGAATAGGAGGCACAAAGGCACAGCGGGGGGACGGGAGAGAGAAGGATTTGGGGATGGTCCAGTCCGCGTAGGCGGACTTCGTGGCCGGAGGCCATCCAGCCGGGACCTCGGTCCACCGGCACCACCAACCTACGCGGCGATCTCCCACGCTAGGGACGGCCCTCACCCCGGCTCGTGCGCCCAGCGGGCACCCGGCTCGCCACCCCTCTCCCGATCCGGGAGAGGGGCTTCGTTGCGAAGGGGGCGGGGCATGGCTGGACCCTCACCCCCGCCGCCTGCGGGCGGCACCCCCTCTCCCCATCCGAGGCGCGGGGGAAGCGCCGTCACGAGCGCTTCGAGTTGCTACTTTGGTGGGAGACATTGCATATGTGATGGCTCCGCCCCCCTGAAAATCGTCCTCTCCCCTCGTCCTCTGTGTCTCTGTGCCTCTGTGCCTCCTGTTCCGTCCCCTCTTCTCCCGTCGTTCTCTGCGTCTCTGCGTCTCTGCGACGGCCCCCGTCCCCATCCGTCAGTTCCCTACTCCCCCGCCCCGCCGAACGACCGCGAGCGCGCGAACTCCGCCAGCCCGATCAACGCGCCGAAGCCGACGATGCCCCACCACGGCACCCGCGACCCCGTCACCACGGCCAGCGCCCAGAAGCCCACGATCCCGAACGCCACCCACAACGCCGCCGCCCGCCGCCCGCGTCCCAGCTCGCCGCGCGCCCGCAGCCACAGGATCAGCGCCAGCAGCCCCACGTTGAGCACCACCAGCACCGCGCCCATCGCCCGCCCCCTCACGCCGCCGATCATCGCTCGTCATGGTGCGAGTATACCCCGCTGCGGACGAGTCCACCGCGCAACCGGCGCAACGCGACAAAGAACGCCACCCCGGCGCAATACCGCAGGCACGCCCACCGGCTCGCACCCCCCCTGCCGCCTGCCATCCCCCTCACGATCCACGACCCGGTACACAGCCGCTTGACAACAAGAACAAACGTTCGTAACATGACGAACGTCTCTATCGTCCGTGGTTGTACTCTCGGGAGGTGAAGTCGTGGAGTCGTGGGCAACGGGTATCAGTGCCATCACGCTGTTCGTCGAGGACTTGGCCGCCACGAAGGAGTTCTACCAGGAAGTCTTCGGCCTGCCGCTCGTCTTCGAGGACGACGACTCGGTCGTGTTCAACTTCGGGAACACGCTCATCAACCTGCTCAAGACCACGGCGGCGCGGGAACTGATCGCGCCCGCCACGGTGGCAACCCGCGAGGCCGGCCCCCGCCTACAACTCACCATCACCGTGGCCGACGTGGACGCCCTGTGCGCGACGCTGGCCGCGCGCGGCGTGACGCTGCTGAACGGCCCGCTGGACCGGCCCTGGGGCATACGGACCGCCAGCTTCCGCGATCCGGGCGACCACATCTGGGAGATCGCGCGGTAGCCACCGACCCCGCCGCCGCAAAAAAGGAGGATCCGATGGCGCAACCGGCACCGAGCCTGGAGACGACGACCCTGCTGAAATACCTCAACGCGCAGCGCGAGCATGTGCTCGGCATCCTGGACGGCCTCGACGAGGACGCGCTGCGCCGTCCGATCCTGCCGTCGGGGTGGAGCTGCCTGGGTTTGGTGCGGCATCTCGCCCTCGATGTCGAGCGCTTCTGGTTCCGTGGCACCGTCGCCGGCGAACAGTCCGTCATCGCCGCGCTGACCGCCGCCCCCGACAGCGCCTGGCAGGTCGGGGCGGCGATGACGGTCGGGGCGGTGTTCGACCTGTACCGTCAGGAGATCGACCGCGCGAACGCCATCATCGCCGCCACGCCGCCGGATGCCGCACCGGCCTGGTGGCCCCCCAAACTCTTCGGCGACTGGCGACTCCACACGGTCCGCGAGATCATCCTGCACACGATGACCGAGACCGCCTGCCACACCGGGCATCTCGACGCGGTCCGCGAACTGATCGACGGCAGGCGCTGGCTCGTCCTGACCGAATGACAGCCTCCGGCGGGCACCCGCGAACGGGCGGCGCGAACGTGCCAATGCCGCCGATCGCCGCCTACTGCGCCCCGCCCGACTGGCACCCATCTGCACGTCGGGCTATGCGGGCGACGAAGCGGGCGGGGAGGAGAACGACGCCCTATCGCGACCCGCCGCAAGGCGCGCTGCCCGGTGAGCAACGGGCCAGCCACGCCCGGTACGATGCCGCGTCGCGGGGTGTCCCGACCGCACCGCGCACCGCGCACCGCAGCGCCATTGCGGAGGGCATCACCGCTACCGTCGTGTCGTGCGCGGATTGCCCGGTGTCGTGTCGTCGGCGTCGCTCGCCTCGTCATCTGTTCACAGGGTCGGGTTCTGCGTCGCGGCACTCCACGCGGGTTTGCCCCCCTGGCCCTCACGGCTCCCGCCGCGTAATCCCGGCGATCCGGTCAAAGTCCCGGTCGAACGAGTAGATCTCCGTCCCGCCCGCCTCCTGGAGGTGCGCCACCAGGCAGCAGTCGCCAAAATCGAGCGTGGTATGCCCGAAGAGCACGAGCGCGCGCAACACCATCCGCCGACTCGCGATCCGTAGATGCGGGAGTCGGACGAGCGTTGTCAGCAGCGCCTGGACCTGCGGGCGCGGCAAATTGTATAGCCGGGGCGATGCGAGCACGAAGACCGCGTTGGCGATCGCCGTGACCGGGGCCTCGACCGTGATCTCGCCGCGCTCGATCCGCCGCAAGAACGCTCCAGCGGCGACGGACCGCGTCGGATGATCGTTCGTCAGCGCGCGGATGAACAGATTGGTATCGATGACCGGGTACGCCATCGGTATCATTGAGCGGTCGGATCGAGACGCGCCCGCCATGACTCGGCGCGCTCCTCAGCGACGATCCGCTCGATCTCCTCTCGGGTGCGCGGCTCCGGCAACCGCCCCGCCGCCCCCAGCACCGCAGCGACATCGGGGTAGTGCGGCACACGCAACGCCACTTCACCCTCCTCACCCAACACGAAGATTACCGTATCCCCCGTCTTCAATCCGAGCCGCTTGCGGACCTCGGCGGGCACCGTCACCTGTCCCTTACTCGTCATCGTCGCGACAACTTCTTTCATGGCTCCTCGGAAATGTAAGGCGATTACTACGGAACAAGGAAAGTATAGGGTATCATTACATTGCTTTATAGCGTGAATCAGTTGAGCAGGAGCGTACACCGCTTAACGTTACCGCCGTGCGCCAACAGCCTCCCCCGATCACCCCCTGATCGCTACCACGGCATGATGCCGCGCAAGCGCACCGCCACCGACGCGGCCAGTAATCGCCACCCTCCGGCGACAGCGCCACAATCCAGCCCGATCACCGCCGCCCACCGAGCAGGAAACCACCACCCCATCAACCCCTCCCCCCGCTCCTCGGCTGGGCGGGTCCCCCGGAGGCAATGCGCCCTTCATGGGTGGGAGCTACTGCCCGCCATGCCCCGCCCACCCCACAACACGGCCCCGCTCCCGAATCGGGAGCGGGGTGGCGCGTAGCGCCGGGTGAGGGCCGCACCGGACGTGGGCGTTCCGGGGGTTGCCCCCCCCGGCTGGGGGCAGCCATAGGCGTCACACAGCAAGCCCCGCTCCCGAATCGGGAGCGGGGTGGCGAGCAATTGCGAGCCGGGGTGAGGGCCGTCCCTGGCGTAGCGTTCCGGGGGTGGAAATACCCATGAAGGGCACAATGTCCCCGGCTACGGGCAGCCATAGACAGCACCGGCGCAGCCCGCCTACGCGGGCGAAACAGGCGACCGTAATGCCACGGCGTTACTCAGCGATCCCCTCTCCCGGATCGGGAGAGGGATGGCGCACCGGGTGCCCTTCAACACCCCTCCCCCCTCTTTCAGCGTGGCGGGTGCCAGCCGGGCGGCGGGGTGCCGAACGCTAGTGAGCCGGGGACGAGGATGAACGCGGTGCCGCCGCGTACAAGAAAATGGCCCCCGCCCATCTCCGGGCAGGAGGCCAACTTTCTGACTACTCGCCCACTCCGCCCACTCGCCTACGGCACCACACTCGGCGTCCCCACCGCGCCCGGCGTCCGCGCCGGCGTCGGGATGGCCGTCGGCACGGCGGTCGGCGGCGCACCCGGCGGCGCCTCGAACGGCACGGCGGCGGGGGTCGGCGTCGCGGGCGCGGTCGAGGTGATCTGTGCCGTGGCGCGCTGCCCATCGAGCCACTTCGTGAACGCCGCATCCTTCAGCGCGCTCAACGTCGTCAGCGTCAGCGGGCGATTATCGTCCCGCTCCGTCACCAGGATCACATGCCAGCCGAACTTCGTCTGCACCGGCCGGCTCACCTGACCCGGTTGCAGCGCGAACGCCGCCTGCTCGAACGCCTCCACCATGATCCCCTGCGGGAACCAGCCGAGGTCGCCGCCATTCGGCGCGGTCGAGGTATCGGTGCTCTGCGTGCGGGCCAGATCCTGGAACTTCTGCCGATCGACCGTGCCGCCCGCCGTCACCTGGCTGTAGAGCTGGTCCGCGCCATCCTTCGTCGCCACCAGGATGTGATACGCATGGACCTGCGGCTGCACATCCTTGATGCCGCCGTTCAGCTGCGTCGTCGCCTGCTGCTTCGCCAACTCCGGGCGCGCGATCAGGCGCGTATAATCCTCCTGCGTCATCCCGGTCGAAGTCTGCAAATTCTTGACGAACGTGCCATACCCCGCCGTCGAGGTCGCCAGCGCCTCCTCGCGGTTCGGCGTGGCCGACGCCGCCACCGTCGCCGCAGGGGTCCGCGTACCACCCGGCGTCGCCACCTGGCTACCGGTCGTGGCCGGCGTGCCGGGCGTGCCAGGGGTCGCCGCGCCAGGGGTGCCGGGGGTCGCGGGCGTGGTCGGCGTCACCGCCTGCGCCGCGGCCGTCTGCGTCGCCCACACCGCCGCCGTCGGATTCACGGGCGGCGTCGCGGTCGGCGAGGAGAGCGCCACCGGGGCGAACGTCTCCGTATTGTACCGCGCGATATCCGCGTCGCTGATCGACAGGCCGAGCGTATTCAGCCGCTGCACCGTCAACTGATCGTCGGTCATCGTGCTGAGCGTCGTCGGATCGACCGCCGCCGTCTTGACCGTGGTCAGTTGCGTCTGCAACTGCTGCACGTAGGTCTGATACTGCGGATCCTGCGCCGCGAAGAACTGGTATTGCTGGATCTGCTGGAGGAGCGAATAGCGCCGGTACTTCCAGTAATCCCCGCGCGTGATCGTCGTCCCGTTCACCGCGGCCAGCGACTCGCGCGGCAGCAGCACGAACTCCCGCAGCGCCCCGCCCACCAGCAGCAACACCACCGCCGCCGTCACCACCCCCATCGTGACGAAGAGGACGCGCCGTTGCCGCAGCTCGCGGTCGCGGCGCGACCGCCGACTCTGCGACAGATACCGATTTTGCTGACTCTGCTGGCCGCGCGAACCCGGCAGCAGCCCCCTGATCCGCTCGATCACCGACCCCATCCTTGCAGAGAGTGGGCGGAGTGGTGCGAAGTGGGCGAGTGGGACAGTAGGGAAGAACGGGGCATGCCGACAGCTGCGGCTATTCCCGTACTCTAGTACCGGCTCACTCCGCCCACTCGCTCCACTCCGCCCACTCGCCCGTTACCGTCCCTGCGACGACGTGAAGGGCAGCAGCGCCATGTGGCGCGCGCGCTTGATCGCCACCGTCAGGGCGCGCTGATTCTTCGCGCTCGTGCCGGTCTTGCGGCGCGGCTCGATCTTCGAGCGGTCCGAGACCATCCGGCGCAGGCGCTGCACATCCTTATAGTCCGGCACCACCTGATCGGCGGCGAATTGGTCGTACTTGCGGCGCGGGAAGAAGCGCCCGCCACCGCCGCCACCGCCACCGAAGCGCCGCCCGCCAGCGCCACCGGGGCGCTCGCCGCCGCCGGGTCCACCAGCGCCACCGGGACGATCGCCGAAGCGCCCGCCGCCCCCGCCGCCACCCGGACGCTCGCCGAAGCGCCCGCCACCGCCGCCCTCCGGGCGCTCCCCGAACCGTCCGCCGCCACCGCCCTGTGGCCGATTGCTCTGATCGTCAACCATCGTCGTCTCCTTCGTAGGGGTCGGCGGTCGGCGGTCGGCAGTCGGCAGATTCTCGTCACCAGCACCGCGCCCATCGCTGAGCACCGCGCCGCAACTATCCCTCTGCCGACCGCCGACCGCCGACCGCCGACTTAGAACGGCACATCATCCAGGTCACTATCGAAGTCGTCGTTCTGCTGCTGCGGGCGCGGGGCCGGGCGTTGCGGGGCGCGCGAGCCGCCGCCACCACCCGCCGCCGGACGCGCCGGGGCACGCCCCTCGTCGCCCTCGTCACCGCGACCGCCGCCCGCCCCGTCCGGGGCCTCGTCGCGGCCACTGAGCATCACCATGTCCGTGGCGACGATCTCCACCGAGGTCCGCTCGACCCCGTCCTTATCGGTGTACTTGCGGCTCTGCAACCGCCCCTCCACGTAGACCTTGTGGCCCTTCCGCAGGTACTCGTTGCAGATCTCCGCCAGCTTGTAATTGCCGGAATCCCAGGCGACCACCCGGAACCACTCCGTCTCGTCCACCATGTTGCCATCCTGGCCCCGGCGATTGCGACTGACCGCCACGCGGAAATTCGTCACCGCCGAGCCGGATGGCGTGTAGCGCATCTCCGGGTCCGCGCCCAGATTGCCGATGATCTGCACCCGATTCAGTCCGCGTGCCATCTGCCCAGCCTCCTCATCTTCCAACACCACTCATGTGCCCAACACAACGCTTCCGTACAGGGAAGATAACGCGCTACAACCCGAACGCTGTATCAGGGAAGGTATAGCATACTCGTGGCCGTCGGTCACGCGTACGAACGCGGGTTAGACGCGGTCACGATCCCGGTCGCGGTCCCGCTCGCGGCCACCGGGGCCACGCTTCTCTTCGAGGGCGGCCTTGCGCGCGGCGCGGGCCTCCGTCGCCGCCAGTTGCTTGGCGACCTTCTCGACATCGATCTGGATCACCATGTGGCGGATGACCCGCTCGTTGATGCCGAGCAAGCGCTCCAGATCGGCCACCTGATTGCCATCGAGGTCGTAGTAGAAGAGGACGTAGAAGCCATCGCGCAGATCCTGCCCGTTGTGGCGGATCGTGTAGGCGAGGCGCCGTCGCCCCCACGGGTTGTTGCGATTCGCCTCGACGATCGCGCCCCCTCGATCGGTGATGTACCCCTGCACCTGCTCGATCGCGGCGTTCAGTTCCTCATCGTTGAGATGCGGGCTGAAAATGGTCAACATCTCGTACCGGCGCAACAAAAGCTGCCTCCTTCCCCCGGGTATGCCCCCCGTAAACACCGGCATTGCGCGCACCGGCGGATCGCGGAGCAGAAAGGAAAATATGCTGCCTCGCCATGCAGCGACGCAGAACGGCGCGGGCCAATTGCCGCGCCATCGCGCAGTATACCAGCACGGCCCGCTACACAACAAACGCCCGACCGGGCCGCGCGGTCACAGGGCGAGTAGGGCGAGTGGGAGGAGTGAGCGAGTAGCGAAGTGCTGCGTTTCGCAATCACCGGTAGGGTTGCTCCTTCCCCCGCTCCTCGGCTGGGCGGATCCCCCGGAGGCATTGCGCCCTTCATGGGTGCATTGCGCCCTTCATGGGTGGGAGCTACTGCCCCCCGGGCGGCGGGGTGGCGAGCGTAGCGAGCCGGGGGTGCGGGCGGACGAGTGGGCAGCCCGATAAGCGATTGTGAAACAGACCACGAAGGAAGGGGGGGGTCCGTGGTCCGTGGTCCGTGGTCCGTAAGCGGTAGCAGCTGCGCTGCTTAAGCATAGGACTTCGCGGTTGAACGGGGGTTCGAGCCGAAATCGCGCCTGATTCGTGCTCAACCGCGTACGTCCTGAGTGCTCCATTTCAGGAGTACTTGTCGGGTTTGCGTGCCGGTCTTCCCCGCTCCTGGTGGGAGCGGGGTGCGGTCGTAACCCCACCACCAATGCTGGAACGCACCACGACGGCATCGCCCGCTAGCGGCACCGCGCCACCACGGACCACGGACCCCCCTTCCTCAACTACTCGCCCCACTCGCCCCACTTGCCCACTCGCCCCACTCGCCTCCATTCAGGTTTCGTTCAGGTTCCAGCCCTATCCTAATGGATCCGGTTTCCGTCGCACCCTCGCTGCCTGCTATCGCCTGACCTGATCGCTTGACCTGATCGAGCGTAGATCGCCACAGGACTGCCGACCATGCCACACCGTCTCCTCGCCCTCCTCCTGCCCCTCATCCTACTCGCCGGGTGCGGCACCGTCGCCGCTACCACGTCCGGTGCGCTCCGCCCCGCCGCAGACACCGCCACCGCCACCGCCCTCACCGTCCCCACGCCCGGCGCATCCGCCCGCCCGACCAGCCTCGCCACCACCGTGGCCGCGCCGCCGCGCACCGCCACCGCGAGCGTCGCCGCGCCGAACGTCCCGCCCGGCCTGTCCGCCACCGCGACCGCCGTGGCGGCCCGCCCCACCGCCTCGGCGGCCCCCGCCCCCCCCAGCGCCACGATCGGCGAGCGGGTGCTCGTCGGCGGCGCGGCCATCACCCTCAACGCCGCGCAGGACAACGCCCCGTCCGACGCGCTCCCCCCGCCCGCCGGGAGTCGGCGCTACATCGTCAGCCTCACCATCGAGAATGTCTCGACCCAGAGCCTCCTCTACTCCGCCCTCTTCGCCACCATCGTCCTCACCGACGACAGCGTCGTCACCGTCACCTTCGACACCTACCCGACGCCGCTCCTCACCGGGGGCGCGCTCGACCCCGGCGCGACCACCCGCGGCTGGCTCACCTTCGACCTCCCCGCCAGCGCCAGCCCCGCCCGGCTCGTCTACGACGACACCGACGGCGTGGCGACGTTCGCACTGAAGGAGTCGGCGGTCGACGGTCGGCGGTCGGCAGTCGGCAGTCGGCAGAGAGAAGTCCGTGGTCCGTGGTCCGTGGTCCGTAGCGGGTTTGCTGACAGGCGATGCCGGCTACCGGCACCGCGCCACCACTGCCGACTGCCGACTGCCGACCGCCGACTCCCCCATTTAGGTTTCGTTTAGGTTTGGTCGCTATGCTGTAGCTGAAGCCCCAGATGGGGCGGGAGAGCGAGGCGGCGGGGCCGCCGAAGGAGGAACGGATGTCCACGAACCACGACGACGCGCTCGCCAGACAAGTCGCCACCCTGGTCCGGGCCGAACTCGCCGCCGAGCGCCGGAAGCGGGCACAGCGCGGCGGCCACAAGCGGCGCGGCGCGGCCCTGATCGCCGCCTTCCTGGTCGCGCTGCTCCCCTTCGTCGCCTTCGCCGCGAATCCCTTCAACGACCTGACCGGCGGCGTGCATGACGGCAACATCGGCCTCATCTACGACGCGGACATCACCAAGGGCTGCGTCCCGAACGTCTCCTACTGCCCCACCGCCACCGTCACCCGCGAGGAGATGGCCTCCTTCCTCGCCCGCACCGCCGGGCTCGGCACCAACCCGCCGGTGGTGAACGCCAAGACCGCCCAGACCGCCACCCTGGCGACCAACGCCACTAACGCCACCCACGCCACGAATGCGACGAACGCGACCACAGCCACCAACGCCGGGAACGCCACCACCGTGGGCGGCTACGCGCCGAACGGCTTGGTGCGCGTCGCCCGTGGGGCGTCCACCGCAGTGTACCCTACGATTTATAACCCGACGGCTACGGCGGTGTATCCCGCCTTCGAGGCGCTCCCCGGTACAACCGCCACCCTCACCGCACCGGGGGACGGGTTCATCATCGTCAGCGCCACCGTCGAAGGGTCGAATGTGACCGCCGCGGAAGCGGCGGTCATCCATATCCGCAACACGACCGCCGGTGCGCCAGCCACCGAGGTCTCCCCCTTTGTCTATAGCGGCTTCGGAGCGGCGAACGACTACAACGCCATGAGTACCCAGTGGGTCTTCCCGGTCGCCGGGGCCGGGGCGAAGTCGTTCACCCTGGAGGTGTCCCAGAGTAACGCGACCGTCGGCGATGTGATTTTTTACAACGGGGCGATCACGGCCCTCTTCGTCCCCTTCGGCTCGGGTGGTGCCGCGACGCTCGGCGGCGCGGACGCCCCCACACCGGGTGATGGACCGTTGCTGCGACCATAAGGCAGCGCGCCATCCGAACGTGCTGTTGCACCGCGCGAGCGGGCATCAGCGTCGAGGCAGCGCGCGGGTGGCACCGGACAGTCCGGCGCCACCCGCGATCCCGCGCGGCGCTTCGAGAACCGCCGCGCCTACTCGCGCAAATCGCCCATTCAGCCGATAGACCGCGCCGCCGCCGCGCCGTATGCCGCACCCACCCCGGCGGGCTACGCCGGGCGAGCGCCTGGAGGAGGGGAGAACGATGAGCGCACCATCATTGTCGCGCGATCCCGACGAGCTGGCCCAACTCCGCGCCGAGGTCGCCGCCCTGCGCGGCGAGTTGCACCGCCACCCCACTCCCGCCGCGCCGCGCTCACGCCGCCGCCTGCCGCGCCACCACCTGCCCCGCCGCTTCCTGCCGCTCGCGCTGGTAATCCTGCTGGTGGCGCTGACGCCGCTATCCATCCTGGCGGCTACCCCGATCTTCAGCGACCTCGGCACCGCCGCCCCGGTCCACCAGCCGAACATCCAGGCGATCGCCGCCGCCGGGATCACCACCGGTTTCCCCGACCCCAATGCCACCAACCCGGATATCCGTCTCTACGACCCGAAAGGCACCGTCACCCGCGAGGAGATGGCCTCCTTCCTGGCCCGCACCGCCGGGCTCGGCACCAACCCCCCCGTCGCCAACGCCAAGACCGCCCAGACCGCCACCCTGGCGACCAACGCCACGAATGCGACCAGTGCCACACAACTCAACGGCCAACCCGCCAGCTTCTACCAGCCCGCCGGGCAGCCGATCGCCAACGCCACCGCCGCCCGGAATGCCGACAAGGTCGGGGGCTACGCGCCGAATGGACTGGTGCGCGTGGCGCGCACGCTGGTGTCGAATAATCCCTACGCCTCGCCCACTCCCCAGCCGGTCACCGACATCACCGCGGACTACCCGGCCTGGCAGCAGATCGGCACCGTGGCCCTCACCGCGCCCGCCGACGGCTTCGTCCTGGTCATGGCGCAGACCATCGCCGGCTCCAAGAATACCCAGTCGGTCGCCTTGCGCCTCCGCGACCCGCTCAGCGGCGAGACCTCGCCGCTCGTCGGATCGCAATCCCAAAACGGGGACGGCCTACAGACGACCGTGACGCCCATCCACGTCTTCCCGGTCGCGGCGGGCGCGCGGACCTTCATCCTCGAGGCGAGCAGCCCGCCGGGAGGTCTGGCAGGCGAGAGCCAGGTGGCCGACACGACCATCAGCGCGCTGTACATGCCGTTCGGTTCCACGGGCGGGAGCGCGTTCGAGACCGGGCAGCCGGCTCCCGCCGGTGCCCCCGCCCCCGGCCCGCTGCCCATCGTCGGCAAGTAACCCCGCCCTCCGCAGCGCCCACCTATCCCCGCTGCAATCACCACCGCAGCGGGGATAGGTGGGCGCGCGTTCGAGCTGGCACAGCGCACCCTCGGTTGCACGAATCACGGCGGGGAGTAGGACAACCCGCTCCCCGCCCAGGGCGATTGCATCTCAATCCTGATCCGCTGTCTGGTGGAGCGCCCGCAATGCCGTCGTGCGACACGACTCACGGTCGTCGGACCTGTCGGCGCGAGATGCCTGGGGCACCCGCTCACCGGCTCAGCGTCGTCTGCGGCCAACCGGCGCGCTACGGCACCATTGTCCGGTGCGTCAATTCGTGGCGAGGGCAACCGCCGGAACAGGCGCTGAGATATTAGACGCAATCGCCCTGGCCCCCCGCCCCCCTTCCCTGTTCCCTTTACATCCTGTATGATGCGCGCGGTGACAGGCAACGGCACAGCGGTGTCCCGCACCGCCCGGCAACGCCCCGGCACAGCCCCCCTCCCGCAGGGCGGCACGCACGCGGCAACGCCCGGCGACGCCCACCCCGCCCCCGCGCCCGCCGCCACTGAATCGCCCGCGACACGTCCGCCCCACCGCCCGGCGCGGCACGGTGGCGGCGCGCGACGGCCGGCGGACCCGCTGGGGAGGCGGGCCGAGGCCACGCGCGCGCCGACGCTCCCACCGCGCCCCCTCGGCGGCACCCCGCGCGCGACGCGACGCCGGCACGGAGACGAATCGGAGGAGAAGGCGCATGTCTCGTCGTTCCACGCGACCACCAGCCGACAGACCGACGATCGCCGGGCGCGCGCTCCGGGCGCTCCTGCTGCTCAGCCTCGTCTGGGGTCTCGGCTTGGGCGCCCTGCCCGTGTCGGGTGCCCTCGCCGCCACCGCCGCCGTGCCGCCCGCCCCCGTCACCACCGGCCTGCCGCGCTTCGAGGCCGGGCCGTGCGTCTACACCCTCGGCAAGGGCCAGGTCGAAGGCCAATCGGTCGTCTGCGGCACCGTCGTCGCCGCCGCCAAGCACGCCAACCCCGGCGGGGCCACCGTCCGCCTCCCCGTCGCCATCTACAAAGCCCTCGCCGCCACCCCCGCCAAAGAGCTGAACGTCCTCCTCGCCGGTGGCCCCGGCCAGAGCGATCAGGTCTTCGCCACCCTCCTCACCACCGCTAGCGCCTTCTACAAGGGTGCCGCCGCCAACAACGACACCGTCATCTTCGACCAGCGCGGCACCGGCAAGTCCCAGCCCGCGCTGCAATGCCCGGAGGTCTCCGGAACCACCAGCCAGGGCTTCTACCTCCAGGCGTTCGCCGATTCCCCCTTCGTCACCGCCATGAACCGCTGCCGCGACCGCCTCACCACGGCGGGGGTCGACCTCAGCGCCTACACCACCACCGAGAACGCCGCCGATGTCAATGACATCCGCCTCGCCCTCGGCTACCCCGCCATGAACGTCATCGGCGGGTCGTACGGCACCGAGCTCGGCCTCGCCGTCGCGCGCGGCTTCGGCCAGTTCGTCCGCACCAACAACCTCAGCTCCATCGTCCCCCCCCAGCTCGCCTGGTTCTACGAGCCGCCGCAGAGCTTCAACCGCGCGCTCAACGAACTCTTCACCGCTTGCGCCGCCAACGCCGCCTGCGCCGCCGCCAACCCCGACCTCAAGGCCGCCTTCCAGACGGTCGTCGCCCGGCTGGACGCCCACCCCGCGATCCTCACCATCACCGACCCGGCCTCCGGGGAGACGGCCAAGGCCCCGCTCGATGGCGCGACCTTCACCGGCCTCCTCTTCCAGCTCACCTACAGCACCTCGCTCGTCCCCTTCCTGCCGGACATGATCACCCGCACCGCGCGCGGCGACTACGTCTGGTTGCAGAACCTCCTGCCGCTGATCCTCAACGAGGGGAACGACCCCACCGCGCTCGGGATGCACTTCTCCGTCGTCTGTAGCAAGGACACCTCAGCGGCCCGCCTCAACGCCGCCCTCGAAGCCGACAAGGGCATCCTGCCGGAGGTCCGCGAGGCGCTCGAACCGTCCCTCCGCGAATACTCCGCCATCTGCGCCTCCTGGCCCTCCAAGGGCGCGGACCCCAAGGCCGATCAGCCGGTCAAGAGCGACCGCCCGACCGCCCTGGTCAGCGGCCAGTTCGACCCGATCACCCCGCCCCGCTACGCCGACGTCGTCAAGGAAACCCTCACCAACGCCGTCAGCGTCACCCTGCCGGGCGGCGGCCACACCGCCATCATCCCCGGCGAGCCGGTCGGCAACTGCGGCTTCACCATCCTCGTCACCAACATCACCAACCCCGGCAAGCCCGATACCTCCTGCGTCGCCACGCTGAAGACGACCTATCGCCAGCTCCCGGCCTCGATCGCCGGTGGCCCCACCCCGTCCGCCACCCCGACCCCCGCGCCGAGCCCGTCGCCGTCGGCCAGCCCGACCGCCGTGCCGTCGCCATCGCCGACGCCGCGCCCGTCGCAGACCCCGACCCCCGCGCCGTCGCAGAGCCCGGCCCCGACGCCGCCCGCCACCGGCAACGGCGGCTTCCTCCCCGGCCTCCCGAACACCGGCGGCGGCGGTGGCCTCAACGCCGCCGATAACGTCCTCCCCGCCTTCCAGCCCGCCCCGGCCCCGGCGCAGCGCCTCCCCGCGTGGCTCCTGCTCCTGCCGCTGCTGGCCCTCGGCCTCGTGGCCCTGCCGCTCGTTCGCCGCCTGCGCCGCCGGGCCTGAGTGCCCTGTTTCACAACCCCGTGTCGGGGTAATCTCCCCCCGCTCCTCGGCCGGGCGGGTCCCCCGGAGGCATTGCGCCCTTGATGGGTGGGCGCTACTGCCCGCCAGCCCCACCCACCCCCACAACGAAGCCCCTCTCCCACGTTGGGAGAGGGGTGCCGCCCGCAGGCGGCGGGGTGCGGACCGTCCCCCCTCATCCTCATCATCCACCCGCAGTCCCCAAATCGGCTATCATTCCCCCATACGCACGACACCCCGCGACGCGCGATGCAGGATGGGGCTAGGCACGCGGGAGGACCACATGGCGAGGACGCCGCTCCGCATCGGCGTCCTCGGGCGCAAGGGCGGCAGCGCCAAGAGCACCACCAGCTACAACCTCGCCGGGGCGCTCGCCCTGCGCGGCCTCCGCTGCCTGCTCGTCGATCTCGACAGCCAGGCCAGCCTCACCCGCGCCCTCTCCGACGACCCCGTGCCACCCCCGGGCGGCATCGGCGCGCGCATCGCCGAACCCGCCCGCGGCCTCCGCGACATCGTCCGCCCCATCAGCGACTTCATCGACCTCATCCCCGGCGACCGCTCGATCGAGGTCGCGGCGGCGGCGCTGGCCCAGAACCCCGCCGGACCCCTCCGCCTCCGCCTCCTCCTGGAGGACGTCGCCGACGACTACGACGCCATCATCGTCGACACCGCGCCGATGCTCGGCTTCACCCAGACCTCCGCCCTGCTCGCCGGGGATGTCGCCATCGTCCCCACCCGCACCGGCGCGCAGCAGGACATCGACGCCCTGGTGGACATCTTCGCCCTGCGCGACGAACTGGTGCAGTACCGCTTCGCCGTCGCCGAACTCGCCGCCATCCTCCCCTCCAACTACCACGCCGACGAAGCCCCCCAGCGCGACGGCCTCGCCGCCCTGCGCGAGGGCTACGGCGCACTCGTCGCCGACCCGATCCCCCACTCCCCCCTGATCGAACGCGCCATCAACGCCCGCGTCCCCGTCGTCTTCAACAGCCCCCGCGCGGGCGTCGCCGTCGCCTTCCACCGCCTCGCCGCCCGCCTCTACCCCCTCACCGAGGACGAACTGGCGGGGGACGAGGGGACGGAACAGGAGACACAGAGTCACAGAGGGGAACGGGAGCAGAATAGAAGTACGGTGGGGCGCTGATGAGTACGCTCCTTCATCGGGCACATTCCAGTTCCTATTTTTCGGGATCGCGCTGCCACGTCCCAACTATAGCCATACCTAATTCTGCATCCCTTTTCTCTCTCATTTCGTCTCTGTGTCTCTGCGTCTCTGAGGCCTCGTCTTTCTTTATCTCGTCTCTCCCTCGTTCTCTGGGCGCTCTGTGCCCTCTGTGGCAATCGTCCTTCTCTCCTCTCGTCCTCTGTGTCTCTGTGTCTCCTGTTCCGTCCTTCCCCCCCGGAGCGCGCGATGAGTAAGCGTTCGAGCGGGCCACGGATCGCCCCGCCCAAAGGGCCGCGCATCACCACCCCGCAGCCCGCCACCCCGCCCACGATGGTGCAGCTCGGGGCCGACCGCCTCTTCGGCGGCGCGCGCGAGGTCGCGTTCGGCCAGCTCGCGCCCGACCCCGACCAGCCGCGCAAATACATGCACCCCGAGCGCCTCGCCGAACTTTCCGCCTCCATCGTCCGGCACGGCCTCCTCCAGCCGATCGTCGTCCGCCAGGCCGGGCTCGACCGCGCGGGCGACATGCGCTACATCGTCGTCGCCGGGGGCCGCCGCTACGCCGCGATCAAGCTCGCCCTCGACACCGTCGCCGACGACGCCGTCCGCGCCCGCCTCGCGCGCATCCCCGTCATCATCAACGACAGCGCCGAGGCCGAGCGCCGCGTCCTCCAACTGATCGAGAACTTGCAGCGCGAAGACCTCAACGGCGTCGAGGAAGCCCGCGCCCTCAAAGAGATCGCCCGCATCGAAGGGCTCACCACCGTCGGCCTCGCCGGGCGCGTCCACCGCTCCCAGGGCTACGTGGACGAACGCCTCCGCCTCCTGCGCCACGAGGACGTCGAGGACGCCGTCGCCACCGGCCTCCTCACCAAGTCCGCCGGGGCCGCCATCGCCTCCATCCCCGCCGCCGACGCCCGCCAGGAATGGCTCGCGCGCGCCCGGGCCGGCGAGACGATCCGCCCGCGCGAGGTCTACGCCACCAAGCCCCAGCGCCGTCGCCGCGCCGCCAGCCCCGCGCCCGCCCCGCCCACCAGAGGCGGCGAGCCCGACCCCGAGCTACTGGGGCTGATCGCCCGCCGCGCGATGGTCCTGCGCGAGGCCGATCCCGACCTGACGCGCGAAGAATCGTTCCACCTCGCCGCGATCGAGGCGCGCGACGCCGGCACCCTCGACCCCGACACCGCCGGGCGCCTCTTCGGGGCCGCCGCGCGCCTCTACAACCCCGTCGCCCGCCCCGCCAACCCCGCCGCCCTCGCGCCCGCCGACGATCTGCCGCCCCACGCCGACGCCGATGCCCCATTCGACTTCCCCGCGCCCGATCCAGACGCCCCGTTCGCCTACCCGCGCGACCCCTTCGCCGCCCTCTACCCCAACCTCCCCCTACCCGACGCCGCGCCCACCGACGCCGCACGCACGGAACCCGCCGACGCCGCGCCCTTCGCCGACGAGCCCTTCGCGGACACCCCGCCCACCGGCGCGGGCGACGCCGACGCAGCGGCGGATTTCGTCATCCAATCGCCCGACCGCCCGACGGTCGTCACCCCCCCCCCTCTCGGCGCGGCCTTCAGCGACCGCCCCGCGACCGCCCCCCCCCTCGCCGCCGCGCAGCTCGACCTCCTCCTGCGCGCCCTCCGCGTCGTACGCGGACGCCTCGCCGCCCACCCCGGCACCCCCCCGCCCCGCCGCGCCGAACTCGCCGCCGAACTCCGCGCCCTCCTCGCCCTCCTGACAGACAACTGAGCCCGCCGCGCGCGGTGTCCCGAGGCATGTATGCACTGTCGCATCACGAACGAAGCGGCGCGTTGTCAGAATTGATCTGGAGCATAGGGGACCGATGGCTCCGCAGGACACACCGACCTACTACGATAGCAAATCCCAATACGATCGCGTCGTGCCGCACCTCTTTCAGGATGAGGCGCTCTATTTCGTCTACGACCTGAAGGGCGCGGGGACCGGATTCATCGGCCTCACCGATCGCTAGTACAGCGGGGCTGAAGTAGCCCGGTAGTTTCTGCGGCATGGTAGCAGACTTTTCGGCCTTGATACCCTGGGGGTATCTACGCCGCCATATACTAGATCATCTTCATCGACCAGGACTTCCTCGACAAGAAAGATATGGCGCTCGTCACCGTCCCCTACGCGCGCATCGACTTCTGCGCGGTCCAGACCGAGCGCAAACGCTTTGTGCGCGACGATAGCTCGCTGACGGTAGCTGTCATCGGCAGAACCTTCGAGTTCAACTTCAATGGCACCGACAAGGCTACCCGCGCGGCCAACGTCATCACCTTCCACATGTGCAAGTAGCACGGGCGACTTTGAGCAGCGGTCGACTAGCAGCTGACGAGTGCTGAATGGGGACGGAGCAGGAGGCGCAGAGACACCGTGGAGGCAGGGAGAAGAAGGGAGAATAGGGGTGGTCCAGTCTGCGCAGGCGGACTTCGTGGCCGGAGGCCATTCAGCCGGGAACAGTGTGCCCTTCATGGGTATTTATTCCAACGGCTTACGCACGCCTGAGGACGACCCTCACCCCGGCGCTCACGCGCCATCCCTCTCCCTATTCAAGGAGAGGGGGCTGTGCCGCTGCGAGGGCGCTATCTCTTGCCGTATCGGCGGGCGCACTGTGTGCGCGCTGGCACGCCCCCTTATTTCGTCCCCTTCTCTCTTCTCGTCCCCCTCTGCGTCTCTGCGTCTCTGAGGCGACCCCGTCCCCCGCCTACTCCTCATCCCCCACTGCGACCGGCAGATTATGGACCGCGCTCGCCGCCAGCGTCACCTCGAACGTCTCGTGCGGCTTCGCGGGCAGCGCCCCCGAGAACCCCTCGATCGTCCCGTTCGCCACCAGCTTCTCCAGCGCCTTCCGCAGCGTCAGCGTCCCCTGGCGCGGATTCTTGTTCGTGATGTTCGCCTTCTCCAGCGCCGTCTGCCGCGTCACCGTCAGCGTGTGGCTCCGCATCCGCGTCTGGCGATAGCGGAAGAGCAGGTACGCGCGCAGCAACTCGTGCGTCGCCGAATGGCTCGCCTTCGACAGCTTCTTCGGCTCCACCAGGCGCGGCATCAGCACGTACTGATTCCCCAGCCGACCGTCCGGGCGGCGCACCCCCTCATAGAAATTGAGGCGCACCTGCATCGTCTTCGGTAGGCCGCGCTGGAACAACTCCTCCGTCGAGATCCCGCTGTTCTCGCCATCGTCGAACGTCGCCCCGATCAAGGAGAGCACCGACTTCCGCATCGCCTTGCGGACCTTCGCGCCCCCCTCCCAGGTCGTGTACTCCCCCACGATCTCCAGGCCGTGCGCCGCGTTCAGCACATTGCGTAGCGTCTCCCGATTCCGCGAATAGTGGACCCCGCGCTTGTCGCGCGTCAGCCCCAAGCGGTCCAAAATGTCGTTCGTCTCCACCGTGATCAGCGGATTGCGCCAGTACGGCGGATCGTTCGCCACCTCGTAGAGCAAATGGACCACGCGCGCCCCATACGCGCCCAGGAACGGACGGATCAGGTCGATGATGTTGTCGATCGTCTGCTGCGGCAACTCCGCTTGCAGCTTCATCTGCAACGCCACCGTCCGCTTCTGCGCCGTCACCACCCCCACCTGGAAATCCCAGGCGGCGGGCGGCGAATGGATCTCCGTCGCCTTCGCCGCGTACACCTTGTCCACCGCCACCAGCGTCTCGTTGCCGATCAGCGCCTGCTCATCGGCGGGGATGAGCGACTCGCCGACCGCCAGCGCCCCCCCCTTCAGCTTCGCGTGGGTGACGCGGACCAGCTGCCCCAACTCCTTCGCGAGGGGCGGCGCGATCGTCGTGAAGGCCAGCACCAGCGCCATGAACGCCTGCGGCGCATCCCGCGCGATCGCCCCCGCCTGCCCCAGGATCGGGATCTTGCCGCGCTCGAACCAGTCCACGATCGGGAAGAGCGCCGTGCGCCGCAACGCCGCCGTGTCGGGCCAATGCCCCTCCGGCCCCAGCGCGATCGCCACCAGACTCCGCAGCGTCCCCACCACCAGCTCGTCGACCTCGTCGCTATCGAGGCCACCAGGGCCGAGATCGCGCAGCACCGCCGCCACATGCCCCGTCTCCAGCCAGGAACCGGGCGGATCGAGCGCGGCGGCGTCCTGCGCGCCCGCCCCGCCGAGCGACAGCGTCGGCAGCAGGATCGTCCGCCCCACCTGCGCCGCGAAGACGAGATCGGCGTACCAGCAGAGGGTGGGCGCGTCCCAATCGCGCTCCGCCCCGAGTTCGCGCAAGATCCGGGTCAGCGTCAGCGCGGGGCGCGGGTAGACCTGCCGCCCCTTGCGCCGCAGGCAGGCGACCAGCCCCGCCTCGCGCAGCGCCGTCAGCTCCCCGGCGGAAACGGCCAACGCCTCGCAGGCCCCCGCGAAGGTCAACCCCTCGCCGCCACCATGATCGGCGGCGAGGATCTCGGGGGCGGGGGCGGTTGAATGGCGCAACATCGGCGGGCTCCTCTCCGCGATCGACCTCCCCACACACGCGCCTATGCCGCAGCGCGGCGCAGACTTCGCCAGCGTACGTACTACTATACGCTCGCCCGCCAAGGAGATCAAGTGCATGAAGAAGAGACGTGGGCCTCAGAGACATAGAGACGTAGAGAAGGAACGGAGAGAAAGTTGGGAAGTACGGAAGGGCGGACGGTGAGAGGAAGGGAAAGGTACGGCGGGCTTGCCGAATTGACCCAGGGCGATTGCATCTAATGTCTGAACACATGGTCCCACGGTTGCCTGTTGCTGCGGTCGTCGCCGCAGACAATGGTACGCAAGGCTCGCCAGTTCGCCGCAGACAGCGCAGAAGCGACGAGCGGGCGTCCCGCGAACCGTGCCGGAGGGCCGCGTCGCCCGCGTTCGGGGCGTGGTGTGCGGCCGCGTCGCCGGAATTCGTGTCGCACCAGCGCGTTTCGGGCGCTTCTGCGGACAGAGGATCGAGAATTAGATGCAATCGCCCTGCGAATTGACCGCATACGCCAAGGGCTCCCGCCGCATCGTTACTTCGGCGGACTCGTCGTCACGAAGCGCCAGGCATCCCGCTCGTAGACGAAGATGATAGGCTCGTCGGTCGTCTCGGTCGCGCCATCCTTCGTAATCGACACGGCGACGCTGCTCGTTGCGTACTGCTGACCATCGAGATCGACGGAGTATGCGAGCGGCCCGAGAGCACGTATCTGGGCGCTCGGCTCCGCCGCGATCCAGGCGACGTACTCCGCCTCGGTCATGGTGGCATGCCAATGGTGATCGCTGAGGCGATACATCGTCGCCGCGTCCCCGGCATTCGCCGCCGCGATGAAGGCGGCGAACATCGCGTCGGCGTCGCGCGGCGGGGTGACGCACCGAAGCGTGTAGGTCGCCCCGTCGCGGGTGAGCGTGACGTCGCCGGTATGCGCGACGGGGTCGAGCCGGGCACTGAGTTGCACAATCGTCTTGGTCTCCGGGCCGCTCACCTGGAGGAGGGCGAGGATCGGGGGATCGAGCTTCGTGTCGGCGTAGAGGGAGGCCGGGCCGCTGTAGGCGAGCGTGATCGTCCCGTCCGCCTCGCGCGCGACCTGTGCCCGGTCGCTCAGGGCGAACAGACCCTGCCCCGAGATGCCCACCAGGACGGCACCATAGCCCGGTTCTCCCTCGGTCAGGGATGCCAGCAGGAAGCGCCCCTGCGCCTGATCGACGAAGCCGGTGGGAAAAAGCTTTGCCAGTTCCTCCGCGCTGGGGGTACTCGCGGCAGGGGTGGCAGTGGCGCGCGCGCTCGGTGTCCCCATCGCAACGGTGCTCGTCGGGCTGGCGAGGGGCGTGCGCGGCACAGTAGCGGCGGGAGAGGGCGGGGTGGCGCGTGCATTGGTCGGGGTGCCTTGCGGCGTCGCCGCGCGGGTCGCAGGGCGCGTCGGCGTGCCGGGCGTGCCGCTCAACGCGCCCCCTGGCGTGCCCGATGGGACAGCGCCAATACTGGCCTGCGTGGCGCTCGGCGCGACGGGCGCAGCCGCCACCGCCGCGACGGTCGCGGGCGGAACCTCCTCCGATATGCCCCCCGGCTGCCCGCACCCAGCCAGCAGCAGCAACGCTAGCAGGATGAACACTCGCCGATAGCACATCGCTGTCCCCCGCCCCTAGCGCCACGGCCCCGCTGACCCCGGCGACGCCTACCAGCCTACCCGACGATAGCGCGGTGGGATGACAGCAACCATCCCCCAGAAGTTGGGACCAGCGCCGCCAGACGGCCCGCCGCGCCCGCCCTCCTTGCTTGCGCGCCGCCGCGCGACACCCCCGCACCCTCCGCTCACCCGCGCCCCCCGCCGAGCCGCACCCACTGCAACCAGCCACACCCCGCCGCTAGCAGCAGCATCGCACCCACCCCCACCGGGAAGTAGATGTGGCTGCGCGTGAAGAGGAGCGCCGCGATCAGCACCAGCGCCGCGCCGGGGAGCGCCCGCCGCCCGTGCCGCGCGAGGGTCAGCCCGCAAGTAATCGCCGCGCCGACCAGGAACGCATCCGCCCCGATATCGCCCAGCTCGTTCCCCGTCGCGAAGAGCCACGGCTCGACATTGGCGAACTCCCCCGTCCCCCCGCGCGTCGCCTTGTCGCGCACCAGCCCCGCCGCCACCCCGGCCAGCAGATCGAGCCCGCCATAGAACGCCAGATAGACGAACGCCGCCACCCGCCCCGCCCACCCCAGCGGCCCGCACTCGTCCGCCAGCAGCCACCACAGATCGAGCCCCAGCAGCGGGAAGAGCGGGATCAGGATCAGATGCAGATTGAACCACCACCCCGCCGTCCCGCCATCGAGATGCAGCGGATGCGTCGTCCCCAGCGCCGCCAACGCCAGCGGCCCCGCCACGATCCCCACGACCGGCCACAGCGCGGCGCGCGCCCTGGCGGCGGACGGCGCGGCATCCTCCGCGCGCCCGGCAACGAACGATCCGGCCATCTCCCACCCCCTCCACCACACGCACCTACGAGCGCGACGATACACAAGCGCCAGCCCCCGCCAGCGCCCGCAGCGTAGGGACCATCGCCGTCGCTGTCAACGCGCCGCCTCACCCCGGCAACGGCAGCGCCTCGATGAACGCCCGCACCAGGGCGCTGGCCTCCGGGAAGGGGATGAACACCCGCCGCGCCGTCCCCGCAAGCTGCTCGTAATCGACGCTCGCCCGCGCGAGCAGATCGGGGTCGAGCAGCGCCGCGCGCGACACCGCCACCTCGCGCGCCGCCGCTTTGCGGAGGAGATAGTCGGCCACGCGCGCCGGATCGAGCGGCACCCCGGCGCGGAGCAGCGCGGCGATGTCCAGCAAATCCTGACGGCGCGTGCGATTGCGGAGCGCCTGCTGGAGCAACGCGCGCAGCTTCTCCGCCACGATGTCCTCCGCCGTGCTGACTCGCAACGGCAACGACCCGGCCAGCATCACCGGTTCTGCAGCGCAGATGATCTCGTTGAGGCTGATATCGAAGGGGATCGTCAGTGGGCTCGGTGAGTGGGCAGCGCATAACCAACTGTCCCACCATACAGCATTTCTCAGGGTTATGTAGCGGTGCCGTAGCCGCAGTGGGCGAAGAAGTGGCGGGCATCGCGCGGGGTGACGGCATCGAGCAGGCCGCCAAGGGCCGTCTCCAGCGCCCCGACGGTGCG
>JAABUP010004090.1_pt1 | contig 24462 bp, 22 predicted proteins | sample 5559201 | NCBI WGS metagenome assembly JAABUP01 (sample SAMN10711887, study PRJNA513373) | rock metagenome | isolation source: Antarctica rocks | place: Antarctica
CAGTCGGTCAGCCAGACCCTGCCGCTGATCCCCGTCGAACGGCTCGGCTCCTGGCCCCGGCATCGTGCCGGCACCGTGCAGGACGCGGCCCTGGGTGATGTGCCGCTGCGTGCTGTGGTCCGCGACGCATCCGACCCGGCGGCTGGTGGCGCGCACGTGCTGATCGTGGCTGCCGTGCCGTTGCGCGACGTCCGCGGCGCGCTGCAAGCACTGCGCACGGTGCTGGTGCTTGTCGTCCCCGCCGTCGCCGCTCTGGTTGCCGTGACTTGCTGGCTGCTGGTGGGCTCCGCGCTGCGTCCAGTGACAGCCCTGCGCCGGGGAGCGGACGAGATCGGCGCCGGGGACGCCCCGGGCGCACCGCAGCCGCCCCCGGACACGACCGGCCCTTCTCGCGCGCCTGGGCGGCTACCCGAACCAACCGCCGACGACGAGCTGGCAGCGCTGGCCCGCACCCTGAACCAAATGCTCGCCCGCCTTGATGCCGCCGCCCAGCGCGAACGAGGATTCCTCGCCGACGCTGCCCACGAGCTGCGTTCACCCATCGCCACGTTGCGCACCTCACTGGAGGTGGCCCTCGCTCACCCCGCCGGGGTCGACTGGCCCGACACCGCCACCGGGCTGCACTTGGACGTGCTGCGCCTGGGCCGCCTCGTCGATGACCTGCTCGCACTCGCGCGTCTTGACAGCGGGACCACTCGCCCGGCACAGCTCGTGAACCTGGCTGACATCGCCTGCCAAACCGTCACCGCAAGCGGGGGCGGTGGCAGCCGGCCCGGCACGACGCCGCACGTTGTGCTGGCGACCGAGCCGGTCCTGGTGAACGTGCCGCCCGAGGCGCTACGACGCGCGGTTGCCAACCTGGTGGACAACGCCCGGCGAGCAGCCCGACAGACCGTCCGGATCAGCACCCACCGGCAGGGGGACGACGCCGTGCTCTACGTCGACGACGACGGCCCCGGAATCCCAGCCAGCGACCGTGAGCGCATCTTCGAACGCTTCGGGCGACTTGATGACTCGCGCAGCCGCGACGACGGCGGTACCGGTCTCGGCCTGGCGATCGTGCGCGCCACCGCCCGATCCGCAGGCGGCGACGTCAGCGTCACCGACAGCCCGCTGGGCGGCGCGAGGCTCGCCCTGCAGCTTCCCGCGGCAGCTGGAATCTTGACCGAGCGCGAATAACCGGTTCTCGCAGCCGACTGCTGGTGTCCGCTCAGATAGCAGCTAAGGGCGTCTGAGTTGCCCTGCTGAAGGCTTGGCGGTGTTCAGGAGGCTGGAGATGCCGGTGCTTGGACCGGCGGCGCCTGGCTTGAGCGGCGCCCACGACGGCAACCACCAGTGGCAGCAGAAGCAGGAGCTGCAGCCAGCCGTAGCGGCGAAGCTCGGCGCGTACGTCAACCCCGGCCAGCTCGGCTTCCAGCCGTCCCGGCGGCCACAGGTCCACCGCGTGCACCGCAAGGGGTAGGTAATTCAAGCCGGCGCCGGTCAGCCAATCGCCGAGCAGCCAGCCGCCGTCAGCCAACTGCACGGCTTCCAGCGCGAAGAGCCCGACAGTGCCAACGATGAACTCGGCTCGCACGATCCGGCGCCGACGGCGGGTGCCGGCGGTGCCGAACATGTCAAGGGCGGCGAAACGTCGAACGTCGAAACCCGACCCTGCCACAGTCTCAAGGCTCCTCCGCCCGAGGATCGACGTCTAGCACCTCGGCCAACAACACCGTTGGACTCGGCGGCACAAGACGGCCCTGCGGTACGCGAGGACCTCGCCGGCGCTGCGCGTTGGCCCGGTAGTCGCGACTGTCGCGTCAGATGGCCCGAGAGATGTCGCTCTACGGCCTGCTCGTCGGGCTGTGGCCCTTGGCCGTTAGTGGCGCTCAACCGAGCCGTTCCGCTCGACCGGTAGGCGGCCGAACTCCAACTCGCCGGCCACAGCTACCCGCGCCGCCGCTCGCTGCGACTTCTACGCCGCCTCGGGCGCACACTGACGCCCGGACGCCTACCAGGAAGCGCTGATGCTCACCGAAGACAGCGTCTCACCACACTTCCTGACAGGCCGGCGGACCGAGCTCAGTTCGAAGACGCCGAGGGCCTGACCGCTTCCGCAGCCATGCCAGGCGTCCCCGTAGACAATCCACTAGCAAGATCGCCAGGGTTGTGCCGTGCGGCGTGTGGAAGTGCTGTTACCGGCCGAGCGTGCCACGATCTGGCATCAATAGCCCCGTCGTGCGTGGCTCGCGCGATTGGGGACCGGCACCCAGGTGAAGGACCAGCCATGAACCGAGCAGAGCTCATCAGCGCTGTCAGCGACGCCACCGCGCTGCCGCGTGCACAAGTCGACGCCACCCTGAGCGCAGTACTGGACCAGATCGTGGCGGCCACTGCGGCGGGACAAAAGACCATCCTCACCGGGTTCGGGAGCTTCCAGCCGTTGGACCGGTCGGCGCGGGCCGGTCGTAACCCGGCCACCGGAGAAGCGCTGCAGATCCCGGCGAGCCGGGGCGTGAGCTTCAAGGCGGGAGCTACCTACAAGGCGCAGGTCGCTGCTTCCCTTCCCGCCGAAAAGAAGAAAAGTGCGCCAGCGGCAAAGGCTGCACAAGCGTCGAAGCCAGCCGCCGCCCACAAAGCCGCAGCCGGCACCAAGCCGGCAGCTAAGAAGAAGGCGTCCGCCAAGAAGTAGCGCGCCCGCTTTCGGGCGTCCGGATCGCGAGGGGGCGTTCCCGGGCCAGTCACTGGTGTGCAGCGGCCTTTGGTTGACGGTGACTCCGTCGAACTCTCTGCCGCCCTGTGACGAGGCGCGCCGGGCGCCCGGATCTGACACAACTCGCCCGCGAACGAGCCCCAGCGGATGCGCGGCCGCGTGCGGGGACCTCCAACTGCCGCCGCGAACCGTCCTGCCAGCCCCGGCCGCCCTTTGCATGCTGCTGGCCTGCGCTGTTGACGTGGCACAGCTGTCACTGGTCGTACGGCTGTCGGAACCGCACACTCATCGGGCTACGTCCACGAACGACGGAGGTTCAGATGACGCTTCCCACGCCCGCTCCCCCGCCTGACCCGCTGCTACCTGACCCGATCACCCCGGTCGAGCCGCCATGGCCCGCGCGCGGCCCCTCGCCGACCGACCCCGACCCGGTCCCGCCGCTGTAGGCGCCCCGCCGGCCGCAGCTGAGCGCGTCCTGAGGTTGGCGCAGGACGCGTCTGCCACTGAAACTGTCCGCCGGGCTGCAAGGCGCCCAAGGCGAGGCGGCTAGCGGCTGTGGCCGATCCGGCGCGGCTCGACTAGCGGCGCGGCACTGCCGGACTGTTTGGCCGGGGCGCCGGCGGCGGCCCTTCGGGCTGAGGTGGCTAGCGGGGCGGGGTAGCCGGCGCGGGCCAGCTGCGCGGCGCTGGGCGCCGTGATCGGTGCTGCGTCGGCGCGCTGGCCGCGGTCGAGGTCGTCGCGGCGGTCTCGGCGCGACAGTCGCCCCGGGGCATCAGCATCCCGGCTGACCGTGTCGACGACGACGCTGGTGAGCTCCGCGGGTTCGAGCCCGAGCTGCCGGGCGACCCGCAGCACCTGCCTGCCGACGTGCTCGGACGGGAAGGTCGCGATCAGCCCGGCGGCGTCACGGGCGGCGCCGATCTGCCCCTCGGCCCAGTGCAGCCGGCCCGTCCAGCGGGCCAGCCGCTCGTCGACGACCAGGTCCGCGAGCGGTACGGCAGCGTCCAGCGCGGCGCGGAGCGCGTCCGGTCCGTGGTGTTGGGCAAGGCTGGCCGGGTCCTGCCCATCGGGCAGGGCAGCGGCAGCTGGCCAGGCACCGGCTGCGCGCAGCAGGCCGTAGGAGCGCAGCACAGCGTCCCGGCCCGCCGGGTCGGCGTCGAACGCGACGGTGACACCGCGCTCGGCGAGCGGCCCGGCGGCGAGCTCGAGGGCGGCGACCTGGCCGGCGGTCAGCGCGGTACCGGACGGTGCGACCCCGGCGTAGCGGCCGCCGCCGGCGCAGGTGACCGCGATCGCGTCCAGCGCGCCCTCCACCAGCACCGGCCGGGCGCCGCCGGCGAGTGCCTGCCGGGTGGGTTCGGCGCCGAGGCCGTAGAGCACGTCGCCCTTGCGGTACAGCACCGTCTGCGGGCTGTTGAGGTACTTCGGGGTGCCCTCGGAATGGGTGAGCGCCCGGCCGAGGAACGCCACCACCCGCTCGCCGGCGGGGTCGCGGACGGGCAGCATCAGCCGGTCGCGGAACCGGTCGACGACGCTCCCCCGGCGGGTAGCCATGCCCACCCCGGCGGCGAGTAGCTGGGTGTCGGTGTAGCCCCGGCCGCGCAGGTGGTCGGTCGCCGCGGTCCACCCGGCGGGGGCGTACCCGAGCTGATATGCCGCGACTGCCTCCACCGGGACTGCCCGCTGCCCCAGCACCTGCCGGGCGCGGGCCGCCTCCGGGGTGTCTGCGGCGAGCTGGCCGGCGTAGAACGCCGTCGCGTCGGCGTGCAGACGCGCCAGCACGGCCAGGTCTGCGGCGACCGGCTCCGCCGCGGCGACCGGCTCCGCCGCGGCGACCGGCTCCGCCACTGCGACCGGCTCCGTCGCGGTGGCCGCGCCGCCGGGCTGCGCCGGCGACAGGGCGAGGGCGCGTGCAGCGTCGGCGTGCCCGCGGGCGGCGGCGGTGCGCAGGGCGCCGGTCTGCGCGCGGGCGGCGAGGGACGCGTCCGCGGTGGGCGTGCTTTCGGGGGCGGTGACGGCCAGCACGGTGCGGGTCGCGGTCAGCACCCGCTGCCCGGTGTCACGGACGACTGTCTCGGGCTCGGTGCCGTCGATGCTGCCGGCCCAGCCGGTGACGTAGGCGAAGGTGTAGTCGTCGGTGAAAAGGCCGTGCGAGGCGGTGACGAGGTAGGCGACCGACTCGGCCTCGACCTCCTTGACGCCGCGGCAGTGTGCGGTCGTGCTTTCACCCAGGCCGGACGGGCCGTGGAGCAGGACGTGTCCCGTCTCGTGGGCGAGGGTCTTGACGGCCTGGGCGGCGTCGACGTCGTCGCGGATGCGCACGGTGCGGGTGGTGTAGTCCGTCCAGCCGTTCGCCGGTCCGCAGTCACCCCGCTCGAGGGTGAATCCGCGGTCGGCCACCAACCCGGCCAGCGAGTCCCACAGCCCGGCCGGGGCCTGCCCGGACAGCAGCTGCGGGCGCGGCTGAGTCGGCAGCGGCTCGCCGGAGGTCTGGGACAGGTCCCAGACGTGGGTGACCCGGTAGCCCGCCACCCTGGCCCGGGGTCCCTCGCTGGTTGGGGTGTCGCTGCCAGCGGTGTCGGCGCCGACCACGGCTGCGGCTGGGCCGCGCGCCGGGTCGGGCTCGCCCCGGTCGGCAGCGTCGGTGCGGGCGACCTGGTCCTTGGCCCGGCGGACGACGGGGGCGAGGATCTGGATGCCGCGCTCGCCCTTGTCGACCTGCCGGCCCAGGGTCTTCCACGCCTCATAACCGGCGACGGCGGTGGACTCGGGCCGCTGGGCGTAGATCAGCAGCGTGTTGTTGAACGAGTAGGTGTGGAAGCGGCGGGCGACGTCGAGCCAGCGGCGCCAGTCCTGCCAGGTGCGCAGCGCCGCGACCTGCTCGGCGAGCCGCTCATGCAAAGCGGAGAGCTTGTCGGCGGACGCGTGCTCGCGGCGTTCCCGCTCCGCTGGCGTGACCGCCCGCCTGTATCGGGAGGCCATCAGCGCGGCCCGGCGCCGTCGCTGCCACTGGTGGGACGTGCCCACCTGGGAGCCCGGGCGGCCCGCTGCGCGCGCAGCAGCTCGTCGAGGATCTGCTGCTGGCGCTCCACCGTCGCGGTCAGGTCATCGATCTGGTCCTGCTGCGCAGCAACGATCGCGGCCAGGTCCACCGTCGGCAGCGGCCGGCTGCTCGGTCCGGTCTCGGTCATGCTGTCCCTTTCTTCTGCGGCCGGCGGCGCAGTAGGCGCCGCGTGAGGGTCCGGTGGTTGCGCGTCGCGGCGTCCGAACCGGCCGCGGCCACCGGCGCGGGGGCTGCTCACCGGCGCCATCCGGCATGGGCCGGCTTGGGCAGCTGCGCCGCGGTCCGCTGCTGGGCGGCGGTTGCTGACCCTGGTCGCCTGGCGGCGGCGGCTGCCTTCGCGGCGTCGATGCTGCCGGCGTTGATCGGCCGGGGGTAGCCCTCAGCAGCGATCACGGCGGGGGTCCGCGCGGGTGTGCTGCGGGTCGCGGTGCCGCGCAGCCCGCCGGCGGCCTTGACGTCTTCCCCGGCGTGCGGTGCGACCTGCGCGCCGGTCTCGGTACCTACGTCGACACCCGCCGCGTGCGGGTCGTCGACCCCCGCACCCTCGCCCCGGTACAGCACCAGCCCGTCGTCCGCTGCGCGGCGGGCGGTGTCGGCCTCGGCCAGGGCCGACCGGTCCGGGGCGGCCTGCCCGGTGCGGGCCGGGGGCTGGTCGAACAACGGTGCGACGCGGCGCATCGCCTCGACCGGGTCGGCGCCTTCGGCGCGCAGCCGGTCGTAGCGCTCCATCACCTGCGGGCGCAGCTCACGCAGCCGCTGTTCGGCAAGGTTGGTGGCGCGCTCGGCCTCCGGATCAGGCCGCCACGCCTGGGCCCGCGCCCACACGGTCCCGGCGTCGACGACGCCGGTCCGCTCGCGCAGCCTGGGGTCCAGGACCTGCGCCCAGCCCAGGCGGGCCTGGCCGTAGGCGGCGTGGCGCTCCGCGCGCAGCGCGCGAGCGGCCTGTTCGTCGGCGGCGGCGCGTTCCCGGGCCCGGAGGGCGGCGACCTGGGCGATTGCCTCGGCTGCCATCGCTGCCACGCTGATATAGGAGGTGATCTTCGTGCTGGCGTGCGCGACCGGATCCTCGTGCTGGTGCTCGCTCATCTGCGCTCTCTTCTGCTCAACCCTTGGGCGATGGCCGGACGGGGCGGCCGCGATATCGGTCCGGGCAGCACCTGGCCGGTCACCACCAGCCCCGCGCCAGCAGCAGGCAACCCGCGGCGGCGGACAGCAGGCCCAGCGGGACTCCCGGCGAGGTCTGGGCGCACTCCTCGCGGCGGTAACGCAGGGCACCCAGCACAGCTGCGGCGAGCACTGTCAGGATCCCGCCCAGCGCGAGGGTGACGCCGGCGGCACCAAGCACGGCACTAGCGACCGGGGCGCTCGCTGGCGGGCTCACCGCAGCTCCCGGTAGGGAGAGCCGTCAGGCAGCGGCTGCCCGTCGGGTTCGTCGTCGTCCCAGTAGCCCTCCGGTGCCGGCACGGTGGGCAGCGGTTTGGTGGGTGCGTGCCGGTCGGGGGTGCACTGCGCGAACGGCCCGGTGGTGCTGGTCAGCACGGCGAGCTGGGAGTCCAGGAAGTCGCGGTACCAGAGGGCCATGCCGCGCAGCTCATCCAGGCGGCCGACCTCCCAGGACCGCCACAACGCCTCCAGCCGGCAGGTTGCCTCCGCGTGGTCCCACCACTGCGCGCACCAGCGCACGGTGGGGTTGGTCGGGCGGGAAAACATCGGCGCGAAGTAGCCGACTACCCAGTCCTCCAAGGCGGTGTACTTGGGTTGGAACGGTGCATCGCCCGGGCCCGGCTGAGGGTCACCTTCGGCGGGGTGCATGGCGTCGTCGACGACGTCTCGCAGCACCTGGACCTCGTGGCGCAGCGCCCGCAGCTGACCCTCGACGCTCTGACCCTCGCCGGTGTGCGTCCCCGCCGCGCCGTCAACCTGATCGTCGCCTCCGCCTATGCCGTCGGTGGTGGGTTCGGTCATCAGGCTGCCTTTCCCGCCGGCTGCTCGCCGGTGCCGGTGTTGGTGCCGGCCTGGCGGGCGGCGCTGGTGATGCCGGCCTCGGCGGTGCGGCGGGCGGTGTCGATGTGTGCGGCGTGGGGCCCGGCGTACCAGGGCAGGGTGCTGACCATCGCGACCTTGGCGCCGGTCAGCCAGACCAGGGCCCGGCCTTTGGGCAGCGCGCGGATCACCGAGGCGGGCAGGATGCGCTGGGAGCGCAGCGAGACCGACCGGGAGCTGCGACCTTCGGAGACGCTGCTGGCCTGGACGGCGACGTCGTGGTCGCCGACCAGGCGGGACAGGTCTTCGGCGAAGCTGGCGTCGTCGATGCCGGCGCCGATCACCTTGACGGTCGCGGCGGACCAGAGCGCTTTCATGCCGTTCTCGCCCCATACCCCGGCGCCTTGGGCGTAGGACTGCAGGATCGTCAGCGGGATGATTCCGCGGGAGCCGAGGTGGGAGTACAGCGCCGGCAGGTCGGCGATCCGGCAGATGTTCGCGGCCTCGTCCAAAAGGACCAGCATCGGCGGGTCGAGCCGGCCGCCGGCTCGTTCGGCGCAGACCACACCGGCGCGCATCACCCGGTCGGTCAGGGCGGCGACCAGCGGTGCTGCGGACCCGCCGCCGTCCTTGGACAGCAGGTACAGCGTCTGCCGCGAGGCGGGGAACGCGGCGGCGTCGAACTCGGCCAGCTTCGCGCCGGCCGGCGGCGGGGTGACCCAGGCGGTGATCTGCGGGTTGCGCAGGCATCTGGCGGCGACCCTGGCGGTGAAGTAGACGCTGCCTCGGGTCTCCGGGGGGCTGCCCTGGGTGCCCTCCAGCGAGGCGGCGATGCTGCGCAGCCCGCCGGTGCGCAGCAGCTGCGCCGGGACCGGGGTCGCCTCATCGGAAAGCCAGTCGTAGACATCCAGCATCGAGCCGCCCGAGGCCTTGGCAGCCAGCAGCAGCCCGGCGAGCAGCTCGGCGGCGGCGGGGCCCCAGATGTCCTTGGAGCGCTCGTCCTCCACGGTCAGCACGAAGTGCCCGGCGAGGCGTTCGGCCTCCTCGACGGTGTCCAGGCCGGCGAGCGGGTTCCACCACCAGCTCTGGGCGGCGTGGGCGATGTGCTGCGGGTCGAAGGTCCACACCCGCTGGGCGGTCTGCTGGCCGCGAAGCGCGGCGGTGGCGGCCCAGGCGTCGGCCTTGTTGGAGGTCAGCACCACCGCGCCGGGCGCGGCCAGGGCGGCCGGGACGACGTAGCTGGTGGTCTTACCGGCCCGGGGGGCCATGAACGCCAGCAGCACGTCCTCCCAGCCTGCGGAAAGGCGCGGGCCGGGACGCCGGCCGGGGCGCAGCAGCTGTCCCAGCACCAGACCGGCGTCGCCGGCGGGCATCTCCTTGGCCGGGGTGCCGGCCATCGAGGGCCGCAGCCGCCGGGCAGCTTCGGCCGCGGGCCGGGCGGTCAGGTGCCGCACGTCGGCCAGCCTGGCCAGCGAACGCAGCGGCTCGTCCGCTGCTGGCCGGGACAGCGCCCAGCGCAGCACCAGCACCCCGGTCGGGATCAGCACCAGTGCGGCCAGGGCGGCGGTCAGCCCCCACACCAGCAGGGCCGGTGTTCCGGGCCAGTAGGCGCCGGGCCCGGCGCGTAGCACCCGGACGGCGAAGAAAAGCCCGAACGGCGCCGAGCGCCAGCCGCCGCCGGCCAGCAGCGACGCCAGACCGCCGGCGACCCACAGCGCACCGCCCGCGGCGACCAGCGCCGCACCGGCAGCGGGCACCACCCACGCCGCGCCAGCACCCCCGCCGCCTCCGCCGAGGCCCACTCCCCCACCGGCCGACACGGCCCGGGCCGTCACAGCCCGACCGCCCACCGCTTGTTGGTGTTGTGCACTTGGGCGTCCCGCTCGGCTGCGGTGAGGTCGACATGCACCGGGATGCCGGGGCGCTGGCCGCACTTGAGCAGGAACTTGCCCCGCCCCGGCGGGGCAGCCTCGGCGTCCCAGCCCGGCGGGGTCGACCAGGACGTGACCTGGGCGCGCTCGGCGCCGGAGAACGCCACGATCTCGCTCAATTCGGCGATCTCCCGGGCGGGCAGCCCGCCGACGACGACCAGGCCGGCGCGTTCGACGAAGCCTTTGGCCTTGTCCCGGTCCTCGGCGTTGCGCAGCGCCCGCAGGTCCGCCAGCGAGTGGGAGATCATCACCTGCCCGACGCCTTCGTTGCGGTTCAACCGGGTCAGCGCGTCGACCTTGTCGACCATCCCCTCCCCCGAGCGCAGCACCCGCCACAGCTCGTCCAGGACGATGAAGAACCGGCGCTGCGGGGCGACGCCGGCATCAGCCAGCGCGTTGGCCGCCTCCACGGCGCCGAAGCCTTCTGACCAGCAGGCGAGCAGCACCGCGGCCTGCAACGTGGTGTCGCTGGCGCTGATCCCCGAGACGTCGACGCACACCGCGGTCGCGTCCAGCCGGAGCCGTTCGGTGGTGGGCCGGGCGAACACCGAACCCAGCGGACCGTCCAGCAGGGACAGCAGGCTGCGTTGCAGCGGGTCGACGACGGTGCGGTAGCGGGCGTCCTCACCTCGGTCCAGCGTCGGGACCCGGACCGGGTCCGGTCCTTCCTCCAGCACGGCCACCAGGTCACCCGGCAGCGGCGGGGTCTTGCGCCGGCGGTGGCGCTGCGCCAACAGGCGAAGCGCCGCGGACAGCACGGTGCGTTCGGTGTCGCTGATCCGGGAACCGCGGCCCAGCTCAACCAGCGCCGAGACCATGATCAGGCGCCGGCCGTGGGCTTCCTCCCGCAGCCGCGCAGCCTCTTCCTTGGGCAGCTGGTCGGCGGCGAGGTCCAGGCCGCCGGCACCCAGCACGTTCAGCGAGCCCAGCCCCAGGCCCAGGCGCATGACCTGCCCGCCGAGCGCCCGGACAGTGTCGACATAGTCCGGTTTCAAGTCGCCCAGGATCAGGGGGACGACGCCGGCGCCGGCCAGGCCGATCACCTGCCGGCGGATCAGCGTCGACTTGCCCAGCGCGGGCAGGCCGAGCACGAACGCGGACGGGTTCAGGATCAGCCGGGCCCGTTCGAACCAGCTGATCGGGTCACAGCACACCGTGCCGCCGGTGATCAGGTTGCGGCCCAGCGGGACGCCGATCGTCGGTGACAGGCCGCCGACCGCCCACGGGAACAGGCCGCAGACCTGCACCGTGGTGGCTCGCCACTCCGGCGGGGCCTCGACGTAGGAAACCCGGCCCCGGCCGCGGCCCCGCAGCCCCCGGCCGGTCAGCCCCGGAACCGATGCTGCTGGTTGCACGCCACTCTCCTTCATGGTTGCCACGGGTCAGTTGTTGTCGCGCAGCAGGTCGGGGACGGCGACGTGCTCGGCCAGGATTACCCCGACGCCCAGGGCGGCGGCGAAGCTCGCGGCTTGGGCGAAGTAGCAGCGCCGCAGCCGCAGCTGGCTCGCGGCACCCAGCTGGGTCACGACCTCAGCGGCGTTGCCGAGCCGGCCCGGGTCGGCGACGGTGCCGGTCACCAGCATCGAGAGGCGGGTCAGTCCGGCGCCGCCGGCGACCTCACCCGAGGACTGCCGGGTCGCCTGGACCGCGAGGGAGTCGGCGGCGTGGGTCTCGCCGCGGCCGGCGCCGGCATGGCCCAGCGCGGTGCGCACATCCGAATGGGCGATGGTGGCGGCCGAGGCCGGGCTGTGCGGCCGGTAGATCAGGGTGACCCGTTTGCGGTCCACGTTCTCATCGGCTGCGAGCAGGCGTTCGAGCACCCGGGACTGCACGGCGCTGGCCGGCGGCTCGACCATCTGCCAGGTGATCGAGGCGGCGGTGTCGTGCCGCAGCGAGTCCCACGCCTCCAGCTGGCCGGCGGGGCCGGCGTTCTCCCAGCTGACCCCCGGGTCGCCGCCGGCGGCGCGGACCTGCTCCACCGCCGGGCCGGCCGCCGGGTCGTAGGCGACCCGGACCAGCTCGGCGATCTCGCCCGGGGTCATCGCCCGGGCGCTGCCGGCGCCGGTGGAGCGCAGCTGGTGCACCAGGCCGGGCAGGCGCTGCCCGACCAGGGTGGCCATCTGCTCGGCGGTGCGCAGCCGGCCTTGGGGCGTGGAGGAGGCGGTACGGCGGCGAAGCCCCAGCCCTTCGCGTTCCTGCGCCCCGGGGCGGGTCGCGGTGAACGTCAGCGCCACCCGCGCCGACACCGCTGCCGAGCCTTTGGGGTAGGTCGCGACCGTCTCGGCCAGGACCTGCCGGGACAGTTCGGGGGCGCCGTCGACGAGCAGCGTGCCCACCTCGGCGGCGAGCCTGCTCCCCGGGTCGGGTGCCGTTTCGATGGTCACGGTGCACGCCACCAGGCCCGGTTCGTGCGCGAGCGCGGCCAGCCACCGGCCGTGCATCGCCACCCAGGCGTCGACGGTTTCGGTGTCGACCAGCTGCGAGCCTTCCGGGTCGCAGCGCAGCACCACCGTGTAGTGCCTGGCGGCGGGGACCGCGATCAGCCCGAACTGTTCCCCGTAGCTGTTCTGCGCGCACAGCAGCTCCGAGCGGGCCAGCAGACCCGGCAGCCGGGTGGCGCCGAACGCGACCGGCCCGGCAAGCCCGGACACATAGACGTGCTGGCGGCGGCGCCGGCCCGCCGCCCACATCAGGTTGGCGGTGCCGACCTGCCAGCCGTTGCGGCCAGCCCTGTTGCGGTACGCCAGCGGTGCCAGCAGCACCACGACCGTCAGCCCGCAGCCAGCAGCTGCCAGCAGCCCGGCGGCGAGCTGGACGACCATGACCAGCACCAGCCCGCCCAGGGCCAGCACCGTGCCCAGCAGACCCAGGCGGGGCAGCCCCGGCGAGGTCGGCTTGCGCCAGTTGCCGTAGGTCCGCGGCTCGTCCGCCGCCACCATCGTCATCGCACGCCTCTCCTCAGCTTCATGTCCCGCTCGGCTTCGTGTCGATCGGGCCGGCTACCAGCTGCCGTTCACGAGTCGCCGCCGTCGCCGGTCGCGTTCGACGCCGCGGACTTCGCCCCGTTCACACCCACCCGAGCGCCCTTGGCGACGCCCCGCATGACCACCGCGGCGCCGCCGGTCGCTGCCGCCGTCCCCGCCGTCGCGGCGGCGCCCGCACTCGAGCCGGCAGCACCCGAGCCCCCATCTCCTGCCGGCGCTGCCGCTGTCGCCTCGCCACCGCCACCGCCGCCCCGCGGGCTGGGGATCGTGGAGTCCGGACCGGTGGACCCGCCCGTCGGCCCGCCCGGCCCGCCGGCGGAGCCGGTCACCAGCCCGGGTTGCTGCGGGCCGGCAGGCGGCGCCGAGGAACCGCTGCTGCTGCGGTCCGCAAGCATCCGTGCGCCGGTCGCGAGCGCGGTCACACCGGCCGCGGCAGCGGCGCCGCCGGCCGCCCCGGAGCTGGTCGCTGCGGCGACGGCCGGGGTGAGCAGGCGCAGCAGCGCCGGCAGCGCAACGATCGCCAGGATCATCAAGAACAGTCCCGACAGCACGGAGGCGGCGTCCTGGCCCTTGCCGATCAGCAGGAACGCGCTCGCGTAGACCGTGGCGGCCGCCGGCTTGTAGAGGATGAACGCCAGCAGCCACGCCATCACCCGGGCGAACCACGCCTGCCCGGTCGCGGTCGACGTCCCAGCAGCCGACAGCGGCAACGTGCCGGCCAGCATCGTCACCACACCGATCCGGACCAGCATCAGGCCCATCTGAGCCAGCGACGCCAGGATCGCGACCAGCGCCACGATCAGCACCAAACCCGAGCCCATCCCCGGGACGGCGGTAATAGCAGCCAGCTTGGCCAACCGCCCGCCCAGGTCCCCGCCGGCCGAGCGGTTCAGAATCCACTGCGAGTACTGGTCCCCGAAATACCCCAGAGCGTTGATCGCCGCGACGCCGGCTCCGGAGGCCACGATCAGGATGAGCAACCCCTTCGCCGCCCGCCCCGCCGGCTCCCCGGAGCGGGACCAGGCCATTCGCCCGGCCGCGATCAGCAGCGAAAGCACCGCCACGAACCCCGACAGCCAGTAGGTCATCGACTGCAGCTGCGCGACCGGACCACTCGCGGTGGACAGCTGCGGCATCGGCAAGTCGGTCCAGAACGTCACCAGCGCCTTCGTCGCGTCCCCCAAGCCCTCCGCCAACTTCTGCGCCGCGGCGTCGAACACGCTCCCGGCCGCCGACCCAATCGCACCGCCAACCGCGTTACAGCCGAGGTTGACGCCCGGCACGTCACAGAGGCCAGGCATCAGACCCCGCCCCAGGGCACGAACCCTGCGAGGGTGTCGACCCGCTGTGCGGTCGGGCTGCTGCCGCCGTCCGGTTGAAGTTGCAGCTGCCAGTCACCATTGATCCACTGCACGGTGTCGGTGCTTACTTGCAGCGTTCCGCACGAGAAGCGGCTGACGAGCTGGATGACGGCAACGTCCGGGCTGTAGGTCACGAAGCGGAAGCCGGCGAGCTGCCCAAGTCCTCCGGGGGCCACGTCCGTCGTCGTCACCTTGGCCCGGTTCACGACGAAGGCGTCGTGTCCGGGGCCAGGCGAAACTTGATTACGGACAACTTCGCTCCATCCGTCGCCCGGCGTGAGGAAGTAGCGGTAACCAACCTGAGCTGTCGCCAGCAATGCACCTAACGGTGTGTGGGCGTAGCCGGCGTAGACCGGCCCGGTGATCCGGGTGGGGCCGGCGAGGGCGCTGGACGGCAGGGCAACGCCTTGAAACAGGGTCCAGGAAACCCCGGGCGGCGGACTGTCCGGCACCGACTGGTCCTGCGCGGCCAGCGGTGCCGCGCTCGGGCTTCCTACGGGCGGGGCGGAGGGCGCAGGCGCGGAACCAGCCGGCGGCGCTTTGTCACCTCCCCGGGTAGCGAGGATGACGACCACGGCAGCGAGCGCGATCAGCGCGACGATGGCTGCTGCGGCGACTGTCCACGCCCGACCGGGTCGCCGCCGTGCGGGCTCGGGTTCGGTGTCGCTCGTGTGGTCGAAGGTCACGCTCAGACCAGCTTGTTGACCAGTTGGGCGCCGGCTGCGCCAAGGACGCAGGCGCCCATGACCCAGCCGAGCTTGGCCAGGTGCTCGCCGCCCTCGCCGCGCCGGTGCGCCACTGCCATCGCCCCCGCGACCATCAGCACGCCGACGACGCACAGGAACGTGACGCCCCAGAAGGTCCAGTTCAGCACGGTGGTCAGGCCGCCGGTGCCGGGCGGCTGCTCCCCCGTCGGGGTGGGGATGTTGCCGGCGGCCAGGACGACGGCGTCGCCCTTGCCGGCCAGCGACGACGACGCGGCGGTGAGGACTGACATTGCCGATCTACTCCTTCTCCTGGTAAGCGCCGACGCCCGTCAGCGCCTGCATGTCCTTGTGCAGCTGCTGCACTGCCGGCGGTGTAGGCAGCGACTCGGCATAGCCAGCCAGTCGCCACTCCTCCACCCACGGGACCTCCCAGACCCGGGCGTAGGCACCGCATACGAGATCGAGGAACGCGGCCAGCCGCCTGGGTGCTCGGCCCGGGGCATCCGCCACCACCACGAGGCCGGCGAGCTGCACCCCTGCAGGCGCGCAGCCCGAAGCGTGCTGCCGAGCGGCGTCGCGCGCCCACTCCAGCCCGTAAGCCGTCCGTCGCGCGACCACGACAACCAGCCCGGACGAGGGCCAGATCCGCTGGGCGTCCTCGCCGCCGGCACCGGCCCGCTGCAGACTGCTCACACCGGCGCCCCCGTGGGCCGCCAGCAACGACCACCCTCCTGTGGCCGGTGACGTGTTCTTGCGGCGACCCGACACCGAGGCGGGTCGGACCGGCAGCCGACGTTGCAGCGTGGGTGGGCTCATCACAGGTGCCAGGACAGGCGAAAGCCGCAGTTGGTCGCAGTCGCCTACGGAGGCGCGTTTGAAACCCTGCACAACGCTCCCCCTTCCGTGGGACGAGCAGCACCGCCGGGGACCGGCGCCGCTGTCTTGGGTGGCACCACTGACCCAAGCAGCAAAGTGCTGCTTGCCGATCAACTGGCTTAGCGGCAGAGTCCAGATGAATCCACAGCAGTGGATGGTGCTGAACGTTAGGCAGCCATGAAGGGAGTGTCAACTCATGTCGAAGATGCGTCTTGGATGGCTTATCGTAGTGGACACCCGATTGCCGGAGCCTGGGGCATGACTGAGGCCACAGGAAAGCCCCGCCGCACCCTCGCGGAGCGGGTCGACTACTTGTTCCGCACCGTGCACCCGCGAGGACGCGGTGAGGACTCGTTCGAGGAGGTGGCGACTGCGATACGCGAACGAGGGGGCCCTACCGTGTCGGCGAGCTACCTGTGGATGCTGCGCAAAGGCCTGCGGGACAACCCGACCAAGAAGCACCTCGAGGCCCTCGCGGACCATTTCGGGGTGCCCCCCGCGTACTTCTTCGACGACGAGCAAGCCCGGCGCATCGACGCTCAGCTCGAACTGCTGGCCGCCGTCCGAGACAGCGGCGTGGAAAGTTTGGCGCTGCGTGCCGCCGGCCTGTCACCAGCCGGGCTGGGCGCTGCCGGTGACGTCATCGACGTCATTCGCCGGGCCGAGGGGCTGCCGGCACCTGGCACCTCGGTCGACGACGCTGAGCCGAAGGCATCCGGCGCCGCACCACCCAAGGAGGAGGAGTGAATCCGTCCCGCGCCGCCCGCAGGAGGGCCGAGACGCACATCGCCCGGCTGGGACGCGCACCCATCCCAGATCTGCCCACCCTGCGCGACCGCTTGTCCTACCTACGCGGCCGTCCGCTGCAGCTGCTTCCGCTGCGGCGACAGGCCGAACTGACCGGCGTGTGGGTCGCGCTACCCACCACCGACGTCATCGGCTACCGCCAAGACACCAGCCGCCCCCACCAGCGGCGCATCATCTGCCACGAAGCCGGTCACATGCTCGCCGGCCACGACCCGGTCCCGGTCTCCGCCGCCGACTGCGCCCAGCTGCTCGTCGCCGACTTCCCGGGCGACCTGATCCCCGATCTGCTCGCCGGCGCAGTAATCCGCATGCTGGCCCGCGGCGGCTATGGCAGCGCCGTCGAAGACGAGGCCGAGCTGATCGCGGGGCTGCTGTGCCAACGCTTCCAACGATCCCGCGGCGATCGACGCACCCGTGACCTGGGCGTCGCCGCCGTGCTGAACCGGCTGGAGTCGGCCATGGACGGCGACGAGGAGTGACCGCCGCGCTGGCCACCTTCCCGGTGCTCGTCGGCTGGGCCGCGGTGCTGTGCCGGCTGCCGACGGCGCTCCGGCGCTGGTACGAGCCGCTGGTCCGGTTCTTTTTTCTCGGCCTACTCGGACTGTCCCTAGCACTGACCCTGGACCATCCAACCTCCTACCGCTGGGTCGACCGGCTCTGCCACCTGTCCAACGCCGCTAACCTGCTCGCCTACGGCACCGGCCTTTCGGCCGGCTGGTGCGCGCACGCCTTCCTCCTGCACTCCGGCCACTCGGCCGCCACAGCGCGCCGCCTCACCCGCCGGTCCCGCCACATCCTGCTCGCCATGCTGGCTGTCATGATCGGCTGCTATTTCGCCGGTCCCGCCCACCAGCCCGAGAACCCCAACTTCGGGACCAGCTACGACCCTGGTCCGGCCGCTGCCGGCTACTGGCTGGCGGCGCTGACCTACGTCACGTTCATGCTCAGCCAGGTAGCTCGATACTGCTGGCGGTTCGCTCAGGTGGCCGATCGGCTCCAGCTCCGGCTGGGGCTACAAGCAGTAGCCGTCGGCGCTGCAATGAACCTCCTGCACTTCATCTACCAGTACGGTCCCTACCTGCTCGTTCCCGCGCTGCACTCGGGCCGCTGGCAGCCTGTCGGGTACTCTGCTTCCGAAGCGCTGAATTGGGTCGCGCTGTTGGGCACCGGTCTGATGATGGCCGGAGCTGTCCTGCCCGCCTGGAGTCGCTACCTGCACCTTGAACAGGCCCACCGTTGGCTGGGCCGGCACCGTCGCCACCGGCAGCTGCGTCCGCTGTGGGCCGACCTGACCGGTCAGGCGCCGAGCAGCGGCGCCCGGCCTGGGCTGGTCGGTGGGGGCATCGGTGAACTTGCCCTGCGGCAACTTGAGTTGCGGGCCGGCAGCCGCGTCAGTGACATCCGCGATGGGCTAGTGGCTCTACGCCCGTACGCCAGCCCGACGTCAGTCGCCGCCGCCAGGCGGCAGGGCCAGACCCGGGGTCTGCGCGGCCTGGAGCTTGCTGCCGCCGTCGATGCCGCCGCCGTGCGATCTGCGTTACAGGCCAGGCGTAGCGGCGCGTCCCCGGCCGGGGCCACCGCTGACTTCGGAACCGACGGCGGCGAGGACCTCGACAGCGAGCTCGACTACCTCGTCCTCGTCGCGCGCCACTACACCGCGGCCGGCTGACCCACCGACTGCTCCACGGGTAGGACCACCCGCGACGGCCGCGGCGGGTCATGGAACAGCATCCGCTCGTCGGCCGCCATCTCGGTTGCGTCCCCCAGCGCTCCGCCGACGCCCAGGTTGCGGGCGAACCGTGGGTGCGCCCCGCTGGAGACTTGCAGCCGCAGTCGGTGACCCGAACGGAATCGGTAGGCGGTCGGTCCCAGGTCGACGACTACCAGCAGCATGCCGTCTGCGTCAGCACTGGGGCGGCCGGGCTCGAGACGGCAGATGCCGTCGGTGACGTTCCATGACCGCCCGGCCGGGTCGACGTCGCACAGCCGGGCGAACACGTCCGCATGCGCCCGGCTGGAGCGCAAGTACAGCTCCGCGGTCACCTCGCCGCCGACCTGCAGGTCCTCGGTCAGCACCTCGCTGGTGTAGGTCAAGACATCCGGCCGTGATTCCAGCCCCCGGTTGTCCCGGACTCCGGCGTCGTCCCAGAGCGTGGGGCCACCCACCGATGGTGTCGGCGCCGCCGGGTCATAGACGTAGCGGTCCGGCTCGCTCGCCATCGGCTCAGCCCGAGCGAGCCCTCCCCCGGGCTGCAGGTACCAGGATTGCGCCTGCGCGCCAGGCGGTGGCCAGGTCGGCAAATCACGCCAGGTCCCGGCGCCACCGACGTGCACCCGGACCGGCGACTCCCGGAAACGTCCCGCTCCCCCAGCAAACACCGACTGCAGGAACGCCAAGGACTCCCGGAGCATCAGCGCCCACGCCTCGGCCACGCCCAGGTGGGTCCACGGCCCCACTGTGAGCGCGGTCGGCACGCCGCGGCGAGTCAGCAGTCGGTACTGCTCGACGGTCTGACGCAGGAACAGGTCCTGCCAGCCGCCGAGCAACAACACCGGAACGTTTACCTGCGCCAACGCCGCGCTGGCGTCACGTGCATGCCAGAACGGGTCGGCCGGCGGGTGGTCGAGCCACTCGCGGAAGAAGCCGACGTCACGCCCGAACGTTTGCCGGCCGGCCTCGGCCAGCGGCAACTCCCGCAACGCCGGCCGCAAGGTGGTGTCCCGGCCCGGGCGGAAGGCGTCAACCAGGCTGCGGACCACACCGTCGGCGAGCGGCGGGCCGACCACGTCACGAGTCCAGCCGGCCGACAGTTCCAACGCGAAGGCGCCGCTCTGGTAGCACACGTCGCGCCACTCGTGCGGGGCGATCTGCACGACCATCGCCTTGAGCTCCGGCGGCGGGGCGCAGGCCAGCGCCCAAGCGGCGTAGCCCATGTAGCTGGCGCCGATCGTCACCAGCTCGCCCGAGAACCACGGCTGCTGGCGGAGCCAGGCCACCGTGGCCTGCCCGTCGGCGGCCTCCTGGCTCATCGGCTCCAACTGGCCCCCGGAGCCGTAGCCGCCCCGGGTGCTTTGCACCAGCACCTGAAACCCGCGCTCGGCGTAGAGCCGGCCGTACTGCATCCCGACTAGCCCCCGCCGCCCGTAGGGCGAGCGCACCAACAAAGTTGGACAGGGGGGAGCCTGCGCAGGCTGGTACAGGTCAGCCAGCAGCTCCACTCCCCCGCTGGCCGGTACCCGAAGGTCGCGGTGGACGGTGATTCTGCGGGTGGTCCGCGGCGGCAGTTGGCCGATCAGACCTGCTGCGCTGGTCAGGACGCTCACTGAAGCCTGTCTACCAGCAGCAAACACGGCCGTGCTGGGGCCATCTACTAGTAAGGAAACAGAGAGAAGAACTAGCCACACCAGTTGACATGCTGCGTTTGGTTGACAAGGCTGGGAGCGTGCTAGCAGAGACACCTTGCCGATGAGCGTCCTGAGATGGGTCGTCGCCCCAGCCGCCTTGCTCACCCTCGCGTTCGTCCTGCTCGTCTTGGTCATCGTCGGTGGAGGCGCAGCGCAACAGGCGCAGGCGAGCTGCAACGTCACGACCGGAGCTGGTGGAACCGTCCCCGTCGAGGCGGGCCAGACGGCGTACGTCCGCACGATCATCGGCGTCGGCAAGGCGCGGGGTGCCTCCCCGAAGGGCTGGATCGTCGCGCTGGCGGTGGCTCTGCAGGAGTCCGGGCTGCGCAACCTGTCCAACCCGGCCTACCCAGAGAGCCTGTCGATGACCAAGGACGGCTCCGGCACCGACCACGACTCGCTCGGACTGTTCCAGCAGCGTCCGCAGTCCGGGTGGGGCACGGTCGCCCAGCTGATGGACCCCACGTATGCGGCGACCGCGTTCTTCGGCGGCCCTGATGTTCCGCCGGCCAACCCCGGTCTGCTCGACGTTCCCGGATGGCTGGCCCTGCCGGTTACCGTCGCCGCGCAGCGAGTACAGGTCAGCGCCTATCCCGACGCGTACGCCAAATGGGAGGGCGAGGCATCCCAGCTGGCGGCCGCCAACGCCGACGCGCCTCCCGTCGCCGTGCTCAACCCACCTCCGGGCAGCCCGGCCGTTGCCAGCGGCGGCTACACCGGCGCCGACGGGCTCTGCGGTCAAGGGGGCGTCCTGCCGCCAGGCGGCGCGACGGGCAACGCCGCCGCGGTCATCGCCCAGGCCCAGCACCTGATCGGTACGCCGTACTCGTGGGGCGGCGGAACCCTCGACGGACCGAGCGAGGGCTTCGCTGACGGCGCCGGCATCGTCGGGTTCGACTGCAGCTCCTACACCCGCTACGCCCTGTTCCACGGCGCGGGCATCACCCTGCCCCGCACCGCCGCCGAGCAGTACGCCGCCACCGCCGGCCGAACCGTCGAGACCGGCAGCCCGGAGCTGTCCCGGCTGCAGCCGGGTGACCTGCTGTTCTGGGGCTCCTCGGCCGGGTCGATCCACCACGTCGCGCTGTACGTCGGAGGCGGTCAGATGCTGGAGGAGGCGCATCCCGGCACGATCGCGCGGCTGATCGACGTCTACGGCGGCGACTTCTACGCCGCGACCCGGCCGCTGGCCAAAGTACCGGTGGCGCCATGACCCACTTCGCCGCCCTCCCAGTCGCCGCCACAAGCCCCTCGAGGAGATCAACCATGGGTAGGCCGTCGCGGCCGACCCTGGCACCCCTCACTGCCAGTGTCTGCGCCGTCATTCTGGCCGCCGGGTGTAGCAACAGTTCCACCGCCGCCACAGCCGGTGCTCCCTCCCCCGGACCCGCTTCACCCAGTGCGCCAGGTCGCCCGTTTCCCGGCTCTGCTGCTCCGACGCGGACGTCCCTGCCGGGCGCGCCGACCGTGGCCCCGGTCGAGCTCGACGTCGGGGCGGTCGCCGCCCGTTACCTCGCCGCTCGGGAGAATGCGATCTCCTACCGCCATCTCAGCGCACGCGACTGGCTGAGCGAGGTCCAACCGGTGATGACCCCGACCGGCTGGCAGCGGCTGTCTACCTCGCTGGGCGACGACGGCGGCTTTCCCGCCGCCACCGCCCGGCAGCGCGAGTGGGCCGTGCTCGCTACCGTCGCCTGCCGGCACAACCCCGACGCCGGCGTGGCGACCAGCACCCAGGCGACGCTGATCTGCGCGGTCACTGACCGCACGATCGACGCCAGCGGGGGACCGGTGGCCGCCAAGGATCTTCCCGGCATCTGGCCCTACGACGGAGCCCAGCCCCCGGCTCTTCTGTCGATGCGCAAGGTCGACGGTCAATGGCTCGTCGACACCGACGAGACAGGCCAGGCCGGATGAATCTGCGCCGTCAGCTGACAACACGCCAGAATCACGCAGTCATATTGATCGCGACACGCCGGACGGGGGTGCGCTATATCTGCTACTGCTTCTGTCAAAGTCCGGCCATGGCGAGACGTCCTCCGGGCCACGGCGGCAGGCCGCACAAAGGTAACCGCGAGTTGTTCTCGACTCGGCTCCCCATGGAGCTCGCTGCACTACTACGCGATGACGCAGAACGTCGAGACCTGACGCTAAGCGATCACATCGGCAACCTGATCGCCGCAACTTATGGGCAACCGCCGATCGCGGAGGCAGGAACCGCTCAGATGAAGTTGACCGCCTAGCGGCCGGCTGACGGGTCATGCCACCAGACTGGCCCGGGACACAACGAAGCCCCACACCCCAAGTCGTTTGGCCGCGTCTATGGGTGCAGGGCTTCGTCGAGAACCTCAGGAGGAACCATACCCCCCGCCGACTGGCGGGTTACGCATGTCCGGAGCCAACTGGCTTTGGCGTGTCGTGACCTGCAGCTGAGTCCTGCGCGTAGCCGGCGCCGCCTGCGGCGGTGACCGGCCCGGCGGCCGGTCCCGGTCGCCGCCTGTCCCGTTCCGAGGCGTGGGTGCTGACCCGTGCGGTGAGCCCGCGCCCGCTGGTGCGGGTGGCTGATGTGGACGCCTACGGCAAGGCGGTGAACACCTATACCCGCCGGGCGCGGACCGCCGGCGGCAGGCCGGACGCGCCGTGGGCGGTGTACCTGGCCGATCAGGCCGGCAGCTTTCGGCTGCTGGCGTTCGACTTCGACGCCGCCAAGGGCGACCCCGTAGCCGACGCCGCCACCTTGTGCGGCTGGCTCGAGCACGCCGGGCTCCCCCACCTGCTCACCCGCTCCGGGCCGTCCGGCGGCCGGCACGTCTGGCTCGCCCTCGCCGAAGCCGTCGACGCCGCCGTAGTCGACACCCTGGCCCGGCTGGCGCGAGCCCGGCTGCCCAGTCTGGACATCGCCCCGCTTTCCAACCCGGTCACCGGCTGCGTGCGCCCCCCGGGCTCGCCGCATCGGGCCGGCGGCAGCTCCACGGTCCTGGCCGGGGACCCGGCCGCCCTCGCCGCCTCGACGGTGACCGCCGCCGACGTCGCCGGCCTGGTGAAGGTCCTGGCCGCCGGCCAGAGGCCCGAACCGCTCGACCAGCTCGACCAGCTCGACCCGGCTGCTGCGCTGCCGACCGACCGGGCGGGGCGGCTCTACCTGCCGGGGGTCCGCCGGCAGCTGCCTGCCGGCAGTGCGCAGGCCCTGCAGGTGGACGCCGCCGCTATGGACGCCAGCACGGTGCTGCGCCGGGTACTGGTCGGCGCGGCAGCTGCCCGGTGGCGCTGCGCCGACGTCGCCAGTCTGGTGGCCCACTCCCCTGGTCTGGAGCACGTCCGTTCCCAGGGCCAGGGACCGGGTGTGCCGCGCCGGGTCCGCAGCCCGGCCGAGTCCCGGGCGGTGCTGGCCCGCCAATGGGACCGGGCGGTGCGCTGGGTCGCCGCCCACCCCCGCGCCAGCAACTTTGAGGACCCGACGTTCGAGCCCCGCGCCGCCGCCCTCGCCGACGTGGTCGAGCAAGTCCAGACCCGAGCGGATGCCGCGGCGGGTCGGTGGGCCGGTCCGGGCGGGCCGGCGGACCGCCGGGTGCTGGACGCGTTGTGCGTGCTGGTGCTGCACGCGATGAGCCCGGTGGTGGAGGCCGACATCCGCCGCCTGGGGCTGGTCTGCGGGATCGGCCGGGAGACCGCTCGCACCGCCCTGCTGCGGCTGGCAAGGGACGGCTGGGTCACCCGGCATGCCCCTGCCGACGGTCCCCGTGCCGCGTCTTGGATCTTGAACGAGGCGTTGTCCACAGTCATAGACGTACCGGGCCGGTCACAAGCGGACCCGCGCCCCTTTGGGGCCGGTAGCGCCGAACGAAACAGGTGGCTTATGCTGCTGCGCACCAGGCTGGCAGCAGCAGCCCACGACGTGTTCACTCCCGCTGGGGGCTTGGGTCATGCCACTGGCCAGCTCTACGCCACCCTCACTAGCCAGCCTGCTCCTACCAGTCAGCTCGTTTACAAACTGGGGTACTCCCCTGAGGACACGGGCATTCGGCTCGGAGCACTTCGAGCCGCACGGCTAGCCCGACGTACTTCGAAAGGGTGGTCTGTGGTTCGAGTCGACCGGCGCGACGCAGCTGCTGTCCGGCTGGGGGTGGCCGGCCGGCTGGCTGACCGGGTCCGGCGCTACGCGCTCGAGCGTGAGGCGTTCGTTTGGTGGACAGATGAGCTCACCTGGATGCACGCTCCCCGCCGCACTGCGGCCAGCCGACGGCCTGGGCTGGGCCAGCTGGTCGTGCTCGACCCGACCGACACTGTGCCGGCGTGGCCGGCGCACCCCAGACGCGGCGATGGCCGCGCCGACTTCGCCGCCTCCCGTCGGGTGTTGGCGACCGGGGCCGTGGAGCAGTCCCCCCGGCTTCGGCAACCCACCATCGTCCGAAATCGGCGGCAGGCGGCCTAACCCATGGGGCTGGACAACCCACGATCACAAGCCGGATGACCCCGAACGCTGCCGGCGCTCAGTTCGGGCGGGTTCCGCACCGTCGTCATAGGGGTCTGAGGTGCAGCGGTACAGGATCCGGCGCTAGGCGGAAGGCGCGTTGCCCTTGGCCGGCTTGGCTCGGGCGCCGGTGCTGGCTTTGTCGAGGTGGCCGTAGAGGGTGGAGCGGGGGACGCGC
>JAABUP010004091.1_pt1 | contig 24453 bp, 23 predicted proteins | sample 5559201 | NCBI WGS metagenome assembly JAABUP01 (sample SAMN10711887, study PRJNA513373) | rock metagenome | isolation source: Antarctica rocks | place: Antarctica
AAAAGGCTAGCGTTACACTAGCTAAATCGTATATATCCTAAAGCTCCTAGCTATAATAGATCTTTACGTTATTAAGGATAATAACCGAACGTAGCCCACCTAGGGCTACGGGTGTATAGAGAGGAAGTACTCTATAACGTACGAAGTTATTAAATATCCTCTTATTAACCGAGCTATAATATACCTCCTAGGCTACGTAGCTATCTACCGTATATACGGGTAACACCGACTACCTCTTTAACCTCTTAAATGGCGTATTAACTCCTACTTCGCTTCCGAGGCTACTCTATCCGAACTTCCTATCGCTAGTACGCTTATAGTATACGCTCTTATCTAGGAAGATAAGTTACTCCGTAGTCTATAAATATAAGCGAGCTTTCTACCTATCGCGAGTATCCTAGTCTCGTTAAGAGGCCCGATAGGAGGCCTATAAGGTGTTAGAATATAACCTTAAGAAGAGGATAAAGGACTAACCTTCTTACGTATCTATCTATATCGCCTAAGGACGTTACCTATAGATTTCTCGGTAATTTTTAGGCCGTCGTATTTATTAAATAAGTAGTATACTATCTCGAAGAGATACGCAGTCGGTCTATCTTCTAGAAAGCGTAATAAGTTATTCTCCTTCTTATTATTAAGGATAGGGGGTCGCCCGTTTAGTCTATTTAGTAGCTAAATAACGGAGCTATATTCCTAGAGGTTCTTCCTTATCTTATCTACCTACTACTAGGTAACGCTAGTACGCTCGACGATCTAATTAGTCGAGAGCTCGCTATAGATCTATTACTCGATATTATAGCGAGTTTACTCGCTAAGTAGTAGAGGTATAAGGAGGGCGACTAATGAGGGCGGCTAATAAGGTTGCGGAGGTAGGTGCGACCGTGTAGGGCTAAGGAGTCTGCTATACTAAGGCTATACCACCTTATCTCGTAATTTTAAGTGTACTTAGCTTTAAATTTAACTATTTAGGACCTCGTATTAAGCAATTGGGTGGATTTCGTTAATTTGCTATGAAATCCCGAATTTTGGTGTGCGTTTGCGGGGCCGACGGGAAAAAACCGCGCTACAACAGAGTTTTTACAGGTAGAAGGGGTCACCCCCCAACCGAACACACCCTCCAACCGAACACGCCTTATAGGGCTGTAGGGCTGTAGGGCGTAATATCTGTTAACCTCCACACCTTTATCCTCGTACTACTATTAATAATATCTAGTATCTCGTTATAAATGGCTCCTAGTCTTACTAAGCCCTTCTCTACTACTTCCTCTAGATTACTATCTCCTGAAACCCCGCTATCGCTAGCTACTACGCCTCTACCTTCTCCGTCAACCGTAGAGGTCTTAGCTAACTAGAATGTTAAGATACCTCGTGCTAAGCGTATCGAACGAGTATACGATGCATAGAGAGGGGTTAAAGGAGTACTAACGTAGAGGGCAGTAGCGAGATTATACGAAATCTCTATATCTACTTTATAGGGTCGTATCTATAGTAGTAAATCGGCCTTCTAGAGATAGTAGGAATAATAACGCCTTCTCCCTAAAGAAGAAATAGTTATAGCTTAATAGATCTTACGCTTATAGGCCTAGGGATGGCTAGCACGAGTAGAGTAGGTACGCTTTATAGTAGAAGAGCTTCTCCGAGTAAAAGGCGATAATAAACTACTAGGTATTAACTAGATATAGAAATATCTCGGTCGGCATATAGACCTTAAGACTATATATATTCTACTATTAGATAAGGAGCGCTATTTAGCTAAGGATACGAGGATTATAACTTATTAGTTTAAGCTTTATCGTCGCCTTAAGGATTAGTATAATATACGAGACGAGGACACCTATAATATAGACGAAAAAGGCTTTTATCTCGATATTATTAGGAAGCTAAGAGTTATAATATTAAAATACTATACTAATAAGTATATAACTTAATATAGTAATAAGGAGTAGACGACCCTTACTAAGTATATTTCTCTCGATAGTAGAAAGCTTCGTCTATAGTACATCTTTAAGGGTAAAAAGAAGAATACCGTATAGAATTAGGCCTATCCTATAGCGTATCTAACCTATATAGAGAATAGATAGACTAATAACGAGATCGGACTACTCTAGTTCGAGAACTACTTTTATCTAGAGACTACTATTAGTTAGAAAGGTAAGTATCGTATACTTCTCCTAGATAGCTATGCTTCGTATATTAGTACGCGAACTATCGAGTTTTACGTTAATTAGAAGATTATTCTTCTATACCTTCCGCCTTATACGACTTATTTACTTTAACCTCTCGATATTAGTATCTTCTACCCCCTAGCTTTTACGTATAAAAAGGGTATCTATAAGAGGACTAACGTAGCTACTAGCTATACGATTAATAAAGTTAACTACCTAGAGGTACTTTAAGTCGCTCGCGAGAACGTAGTTACACCTACTAATATTAAGAAAGTATAGCAAAAATTAGGCCTATCTCCCTATAACCTACACCTTATCCTATAGAGGCTTTAGCCTATAGAGACCGAAATACTAAATAACTAGGAAACGACTCTTACGGAGTAGGTAGAGTAGGCGGAGTAGTACTATATTACGTTCCTAAGTATAGCTACTAGTCGTCCTTATATACTACCCGAAGTAATTATTACTTACGAGGGTCCTAATAGACCCCGTAAACGCGTATTAATACTAGGTAATACGACTTAGGTTTATTAGCTAATAAAGAAGTTAATAGATAGTACTACTACGACCGAGGAAGTCGCTCTAATTACCTAAAAAGTAGGTAAATCCGTAATCCTTACGATGGCGAATAGAACTATACTAGGGCGTACTAATAAAAAGCTAATAGATATAGCTTAGAGGAGAGATAATAAGCGTAAGAGGAAGAAGGGCTACGAGTTAGCCTAGGTCTTAAACTAGGAGCTCCTTAACGAGAGATATAAACTTTAGGATATCGACTCTATATAGAGGTAGCTCGGTAATATCTCGAAGGAGGTATTTAGAAGATAATATCTAAAGAAGACGTATATAGAGAGGAAGGTAAGATACGAAGCTAAGAAAGTAAAATACTAAGCTAAATTAATAGTAAAGCGAGTACTCGGACCCGTAAAACCTCGTTAGATAATAGTAAGAGGTAGAAGGAATCCACCTACCACCCTAGCGACTGGTTATTAGTATCTACTAAGCAGATCGCCTACTCCGCCTACTATATCTACTCTAACTAAAGAGCCGGCGACGTTATTGTTCGAAGGCAAATCACTATAGAGGAGAAGTAGGAAGCTCATCGTTAGGCTAGCTATTAGGGTGACTACTTAAGAGCTATAGCAAGGTCGGTGGCGACCTTAATAGATACAGTAACAACAGCAACAGCCCTACGAGATTACGGAGGAATGCGACGGCGTAATTAGTTAATTTGGGCGAGGTCTACGAGTTCGTAGGCCTTATAGAGCATAGGTCTATAGAGTTATTTAAGTTAGTTAAGTTAAATAATCGATCGCAGCATTAAAAATAAAAAAACTTTTTTTCTCAGCCCTACAGCCCTATAAGGCGTGTTCGGTTGTGTGTTCGGTTGGGGGGTGACCCCTTCTACGATATCTCGTATGGATCACCGTAGCCAAGAAATGACTTCACAAACGTCCGCCTTTGGTCTTGCTGCAGAGCTCATATCTCAACATTTAGCCAATTAGAGACTTGCTCGTTCTCTCTACGCACAACATTCATTATGGGTAGAAGAGGAGGTAACAGAGTCTGTGCGTCCAGGCTACCTCTCTTTTGGCCAGATCGCTGATAAATTTTGCAGGGTCGCGCATTTGGGCGAGGAGGCAGTGGCGGAGGACGAGGCGGTGGGCAGCGTTCAATCCGAACAGACTATTCGGAGGTTCCCAAAGCGAATTCGCGGTTTGAGGATTACTATAATGAATTGGGCCTGGTCGAGGATGCAGACAGAGAAGAATTTTGGAGAGCCCTGAGACGAGAATTGCCTAACAGCTTTCGCTTCACTGGATCTAAAGGGTAGACAATCCCATGCGTCGCCTCCGGTATATGCTAACTGATTCCCAGACAGGCACTTCCAGTACAACAGCTGCTACAGGATCGTTACATACCCGAGATTACCTCTATAGAACACAATGGTGAGCTAGTCGACCCACCAAATGCGATACCTTGGTTCCCGGACCAATTGGCATGGCAGATGACCACACCGAAAAACATCGTTCGCAAATTCCCGCCGTTTAAATCATTTCAGCAGTTCCTTGTGTCTGAAACAAGTGTCGGTAACATAAGCCGCCAAGAGGTGGTCAGCATGATCCCGCCACTGTTGATGGATGTCAAGCCAGGCATGACAGTACTAGACTTGTGTGCTGCTCCTGGTAGCAAAGCAGCCCAATTGATTGAAATGGTTCACGGTGGAGAGGAAGCGCGAATGCGAAAGGTCAACCGGAAGACGAAAGTTGAGGAGGGCAGAGGAGCGAGTCCGGATGGTCAACTGACAGAGGAGCAATTAAAGGAAGAGGAGAAGAGTGGAGACTGGTCTGACGACGGCAGGACAACTGGGCTTCTGATTGCTAATGATGCCGACTACAAACGAGCGCACATGCTCATACATCAGATGAAGAGGCTAAACTCGCCCAATCTAATTGTGACAAACCACGACGCTACTTTGTTTCCATCTATCAAGCTGCCCCTGGAGGCTGGTAGCAAAGGTCTTGGAAGAAATAATAGATACCTCAAATTTGATCGAATATTATCGGATGTGCCTTGTTCTGGTGATGGGACCTGTCGCAAGAATGTCAATGTTTGGAAGGATTGGATCCCCGGAAATGCACTCGGACTTTTTTCGACCCAGCTTCGAATTTTAGTGCGTGCGCTGCAGATGTTGAAAGTTGGAGGCCGGGTTGTTTACTCAACATGCAGCATGAACCCTGTCGAAAACGAGGCTGTCATAGCGGCTGCTATTGATCGCTGTGGTGGTATGTCCAAGGTAGACGTCGTGGACTGCAGTGATGCTCTGCCCAAGTTAAAAAGGCGGAAAGGTTTGACTAACTGGAAGGTTATGGACAAAAAGGGCAGAATATGGCCGTCTTGGCAAGCAGTCGAGGAGGAAAAGGCCAAGAACGGTGAAGAAGGCCTTGGGCGGTTATCGGAGCAAATGTTCTCACCTACAAACTCAGATCATAGCATCCCACTCGACCGATGTATGAGAGTTTACGGCCATCTGCAGGATACAGGAGCATTCTTCATTACCGTTCTCGAGAAAAGGACAGAAATCAGGGCGCGACCAGAAAGAGAAGGAAAGCAAGCAGAAGCACAGCCTTCGATAGTGGACACAGTCAATAAAATCGAAGCCTTGCCAACGAACGGAACGAATCCTGTCGAAAAGATTGATGCACTAGACGACATCGCTCCACCCACACAAAACGGAGATGCTGAAGGTGTCACAGCAGCAGCCCGTCAGAACAAAGAAGTGGCTCCTAGCTTAGGCACGACCGCCATCAAAAGGGAACATGATGCCGAAGCGGATGCGGCAATGTCGACGAAACGTCCCAAATTCAGAGAAGAAATAGATGATCCGGCGCCTCAAGGAGCAGAAGACCGCCAAGTCCACTGGCCACCGCCTCCAGGCGCTCAACTCGAAGCCAGCCGCCCAGAAACTATGCAAAATCTAACCTCTCCACTTCCGGCGCCAAGCAGTAACCAACGACCCATGAAGAACAAACAACCGTACGAAGAGCCATTCAAATACATCGACCCCAACCAAGAAGATCTGCAATCGATATATTCCTTTTACTCCCTCTCCCCCCAATTTCCCCGCGACAGGTTCATGGTCCGCAACGCCTTCGGCCATCCAGCCAAGACAATCTACTACACCTCGGCCTTAGCACGCGACATACTAGAAACCAACGCCAATAGCGGCATCAAATTTGTGCACTGCGGTGTCAAGATGTTCGTCAAGCAGGACGTCCAATCCGCAGAGGTGTGTCGCTGGCGTATTCAAAGCGAGGGTCTACCGGTACTGGAAGCGTGGGTTGGAGAAAGCAGGGTAGTACGTTTGACCAGCCGGAAAACGCTGCGAACGCTCCTGGTAGAAATGTTTCCCAAAGTTAACGGAGAAGGATGGAAAGGGCTGGGAGAGATCGGCGACCGAGTCCTCAACATCGGCATGGGCTGTTGCGTGCTGAGAGTCGAGAAAGCAGAGGGCGAAGATGGTTTCAGCGAGCGAATGGTGCTTCCGCTGTGGCGGAGTCTGCATTCATTAAATTTGATGTTGCCGAAGGAGGAGAGGAAAGCGATGTTGTTGCGGCTGTATAACGAGGATACGCCGCTGCAGGATCATTCGAAAGATCGATTTAACACGGGGGATCAGCAGCAAAAAGTCAAGAAGGAGCCTGACGATGATGTAGAAGCGGCGGCAAAATTGCAGGGGAATGGAGATGAGGGAGGCATGAAGATTGAGATTGATCAGGAGGATGAAGAAGTTGGTGCTGCAGGTTTGGGTGATGTTGTTAAAGGCGAAGTAGATGGGGTGGAAGGCAAAATGGAGGACGAGGTGACGCCTGAGGCTATCAAAGACGAGGTCAGGGACGAGGAGCGTAAGGATGTTTGATAGATACACTGCCACGTATCAATCTAGACATTGAAAACGTTGATCAAAGACATCCTCTGTGTTGAGAAATGCATCATGCGAACATCTTCATACAGATCATCCCTGACGATGATGTTGGAGGCATCTGCGACAGTTGTGAGATGATCCTTGATTAAAAGTATTGCGAGCAGATTCAAGTCTTGCCTGTCATCACATTTCATAACCATTCCCAGTGATGAATTTCGGCAGACAGTTGTTTACGACGGCTCATAGCCAGCCAACATTATGGCAGTAATTCGGTATGCCCCAGTGAGGAATCAGCAGTCGAGATGGCCAATGATTGAAGGCGACAGACAGGACACACTTGAGATTGGGAATTGCTCGTCTCTGGAGCGTTTTGAGTTGCCCTCAGTACATGGTTTTGGGGTTCGCCTGGAAACGGGGCTGAACTTGGCATAAGAAAGCGTCTCTACCCTCGTACCTTCGCCTTGCTATCAGCAGGCCGTGCTAGCTGGATAAAGGGAAGTCTCCGGGCAACCCTGCTCCCTCACAAAATGTCCTCGCATTGATAGTACTCCCATGACGTGATAGTAGGATTCTTGTTGAGCAGAAGTATTCGCTGCGGCGGATTCTTGGTGCCGGCAGTTTTCGGAACTCAAATGGCAATTGGTAGGGGAGGGATCTTTGGATGGCTTAGGCAAGACAATGTGGAAAACGCTTGGACGCACAGACTTATGCACGGTAGGTGTCGTATTGCTCCTAGGGAGATGTTGTACTGCTCCTAAGGGAATGTCGTGCGGCTTCTGAGGGAATGTTGGGCGTGAGGCTGTCGATCGAGACATGGGGAGCTTGACCTCTTCGTGGGCTAATATTCGTTGCTCTGCGGTATATCCTTGCATTTCTGAGCGCTTTGCAGTATCTTTCAATTCCATCTTCGCCATTGGCTGTAGTCCCAATTACTCTTTTGCCCACCTCACAGTCCCTCCTAATATCCCTTCATGTTGAATGGTACACTACACCAAATGAATTGGTCGAGGAGGATAAATCTTTCAGTACCGAGTTTGCTTGCACTGCGGTGCGATCGTATAATTCCCTGAGGTATGCTCACTTCCAGCGTTGAAGTATCGTGCGACTGTAAGGACGAGGAGGGCAAAGTCGACTATCAGAAATACTGCGGTGGACACCACGGCGTCCATGTCTTCCTTGATTTGTAACTTGGTTTCCAGCTAGGTGATTTTGGGATGGCGAGGTTCAGATATTAGTGAGCGATACTCATGACAGATGTTAGAGAGACAGAAAGTCGGCTTCGGGTTTGAATCTATACACGATGCAGGGAATGGACCGGGTTGAACAAACCAGGAGGCCGCGTCGTATTAAGCTCCTTATCAGTCGAAATTGTGGGAGGAGCCTAGAGTCGACGTACCAAAGCTAGCCACCCTATGTAGATGTATTCCTGCAAAGCTCAGCTCACAAGAGGAATGAGGGTATGACCGGCTGAAGGATGCATGCATGCTCTATTCAGATAAGAGAGTAGCCCGAATTTACACCTCACAAGTGAGGAGAGGGCGGCCCTTCAACGACGGGCAACGAAATGCGGGCGATTGTGTCTCACACGATACAAACGACGAAGACCTACACTAGCGTAGACACAATGACACTTCAGATATGCTGATCGTCTTCTTCAAGCCTCATAAACTTGGTTACCACGACCTACCACCATGAGCCCCGGATGAGTGTCGATCCACATGTTCACTATGCTTAGATGCCATTCTCGGCAACCGTTCTGCCAGTGTTAGCCCGAGGTAATTAAGGCATGGCTCAAGACAGGAAGTGAGCAGGGCGCAAATTCATTCGGTCGTACTCGGCTAAGGCGCAGCTCGTAAGCAACTCAAAATTGCGATTCCTCGGTCCATTCGTTTGAACCCGAGGTGCATACTGCGTCGATACGGTACTGAGTACCAGTCGCTCATGAGTTTCTGACTCATTCTCCACATTTAGCAAATAGCTTACTGCAGTGCGATGTTTTTGGACGTATGCTCGGACCTCGTGTACAATAGTCTGGACATCTAGAAGGGCGGAAAAGTCTGACGGCGAACGCGTGAGGGATTTTCCGATTACGAATCTGTCGTAACAGAAGACTGGTTGGTGGCTTCGCTCGGCTCAAGATACATGTGAAGAGGGTCTCTTCGAACATGGCCTGGCTCGCCTGGGTCAAAACATGGAAGGAATCTCAAAGGCAAGGATCCCGCATAATCGCTGATCTTGCGGTTTTACAGATCGCTGGGCGAGGGCTTACGACCAATCCCCCAGGTATCAATTGCTGGGCAACGCTTGAAGGAAGTAGGTCCGGCGTGACAGAGACGGTTGAGTGCATGGTGGCTATGGCCGGGAAAATGGGCAGAGCGATTTTGGCAGGATACTGAGAGCCGAGTTGATTGTGCAAATGAGGGAGATTGCGGATATATTGCAGTAGTGCAGAACCCCTGCTGGTGGCTTGGAGGCTGTTGATCAATCAGTACTATGCAACTACTAGGAATTGTATTGAAGAGGATTCACCGTGCATAATGCTAGCCCCCAGATATGGCCTTTCCTGCTCAAGATCTTCGCTGGGGTGATCGCGAGTCATGCAAGCCATCGTGCTACTGACCAATGGCCGTAACGGACAGTGTATGGCTTGCCTAAGGCGGGATTGCAACTATCGAATCTGCATCGCGGGAGGACTTACACGACCCCAGTTCCCTATCCGCTCCACCTAGTCCTCACCCTCAGCTCCCGTAGCGTAGCCTATGAAGACCGATTGCCCATCTCACTCAGCATCTGGCATTCACTAAGACGACTACTGTTGTGAATTGGGCAATTCACTCCAAAGCGACAGCAGCTGCTAAGATGAGCTGGGAAAGCCGCCAATGCCGCTCGCGGTAACGTAGAGTCGTAGTGGTGGACAGTCATGGTGGGAGTCTACCCCAGGAGACTGGTAGCCCAGGCGGTCCGATCTCATACAACATACAACACCAAGTGTCTTTGACAATCAGTCTACATCGACTTACTGCACCTTTATCGATCGAGGAGAGCCAGCAATGGCGATGAGTGCTGTCGACTATAATGAGCAAGGATCGTCTAGGTCTGAAGCTCGCAGGCTCGCGGGCCAAGCTTTGCCTCATTGTCGGTATATACCGCGCCCGTTCACTCGCCCAATCCCGTGGTCTTGCCGGGAAGAAAGAGTCATCAAGCGTTGAATGGAAAGCGATAGTATTCGTGTACGGCGGTATCGCAGTTGCAAGGCTGGCACACACCCGGCACCGTCTTGGTGATGTGTTCCGCACCTCAGTCAAGGCGGTCAGATGTTGGGCAGGCTTGCATGGTCGCCAGGTAGCCTTCATTGCAACACTGATCATAACGAAAGAAGGACATCATGCCATCGCGATGTCGTCGAGGTTGTAGGGAGAGCACATGGTTTTGTAGAGGGAGCCTCTGCGTCTAGGGCTGAAGGACTGCATTGTGGACTGATCGGTATCGTGCAGTAGTGCCAGTAGCTGCAGTCTGAACTGCCTGGACGGTAAGCAATCAACGCGGCCAAGTCACGCAGTAGCAGCTTTGTTGTAGGCAGAGCATCGGAGAATTTGCAGCTCTCCAGACTCGCGTTGGCCTCCTCTGCCGCGGGCCTTCGCCGGGAGGGTCTCAACGAATAGAAGGAGGCTGTTTGTCGCCGCCCGAGATGGCTCTCCCCTTAGCACTGTTGGCAGGCTTAGCTTGGGCGTGCTTGTGGATGCTGATCCTGGTCGATTGCCGCGTGGTTCTTGCATGATGCATATCTGACAAGCATGCGGGGCGATATGGGGATCATCATCATAGTGCGCGGACAGCCCTGAGGGTGAGACAGGAACGGCTGCGATCCCAATCTCAGCTGGACGATGGCTCTTGGCCATTGCCCCGTTCGACTGGAGCACATCTCGCTCTCGCTGGGAGGATCACTTGTGGCGCTCAACGGTTTTGAGATGTCCGATCGATGAAGCTAGATCAAAGGGTGGTTGTTGGTATCATCTGGTCAGAGCTATCTTGACGAGGTGGAAAGGAAGAGTTGACGGATGGAATCCCAAGCAGACAGGATGCTGGGAGTCGGCCACCACCGCTCACATGACCTACCGGAAAGGTTGGGAGGGATTTCGGGAGGAGAACCCTAAGTGTGAGGCTTCGCCAGATCCCTGATGGCCACGTTGCTGTCCAGCCCAATGGGACGAGAGAGGCCCCTTAGCGACTGCTGTGATGTGCCTAGATCTGCCTATCTGCCAATGCAATCTGCCAATCTCGCGACAGCCCTAGCTCGACTTGCCCAAGAATTGGGACCGACATGGATTCCCAGGTCGGCACAGACATCGCCCATTCGACTCCGTCAAGCTGACATGGAGCCAGCCTCAACGCCCTTTGACCGCCATTTGACGGGCCATCCAATCGCAGCCAGGACTGGACTGCTCTCTCGGCCAATGTCCACGTGGTCAGATGATGATTGAAAGGATCAAGAAAGGCGAGGAAAGGGATGGGATGCTCACCGTCAAAGCGCCCGATGCCTCGATATGCCTTCTTTTGCCAACCCTCGCACCGAGCTGTTTGGGAGGATGGAGGATGTCGCAGCTCAGCCTGTCGGAAAGGAAGTTGCCCGTTGCCCATTGCCAGTCGCCACGCGCCCCAACCGTCCCGACTTCCAGATGACTTTCTCGAACATGTCCCTAGGAGGTCAAGCTTCGGTGACATGCCATGCCTGGCAGAGGGACCCGATTCCCCGGACAGCGAGCCCAGCAAGGACTTTGGGGACGGTACCTGGGCGGGACCTGCCCCGAAAGGGCAGTGATACGCAGCGATAGCCCTGTGGAGCCAGACCCGGGAAATGGGTTGGGCGCTAGGGGGCCCGCTAACTTCGGGGCGATGACCAGCAGCTTCCGCCAAGTGCCACTGCCGGCCTGGACGCTAAGAAGCTTCTTCAAAGTTCAAACGTGGACTCCCTTTTCTGACCCTCTCTCACCCTCACCCTCACCCTCACCCTCATCCGGCTGCGCACTGCCAGCATCGCCACAACAGGGGATGCCTTCCCGTCAATCCCTGCGCCCACTCGCTTCCTGCCAAACGGTCCGATCGTCATCTGACCCATGAGATCTGTGACAGGGCTGCTTCCCAACTTGCTGGGACCAGTCCTCCTGTCGTCCCACCGCTAATCCTACCTGTACGAATTACGCCCAGCACTCACCGTCTGGTACCACCCGTGGTCTTCACTCCTCTGCTCACCGTTCACGGAACGGAAGATAATGGAAGTGAATCTCTCTTTGACTTCCGGATGTCCATCCGCCCTCTCCTGCTGTGCTTCCCCGTAATTGCCTATATCACTATCGATATGGTCCTTCCTCTCTTTCCATATTTTCTCAACCTCGACGCTTCACACCAACTCCCGCCGCCTAATGTCAAACGGTTCTAGATTGTGTCTCACAATCGCGTCTCCCTTCTAGTTCGTCTCATACGATTGGGTGCCTGGCTTCTGTGAATGAAGTAGCGGCCACTGATCGCCCCGTTGTGAGCCTGTCTGACGTGCAGTCTCCGGATTAATTCCTCCAAGCTCCTTCTCCTTCACGTCCCTGCGTCTCGTGCCTTGAAGATTCTCCCGTCTCCGAACTGAACCTCATGTCATTGCAGCCTGAGTCAAGCCAGCTCTACCACGCATAACTTGAACCACCACACACTGACATGCCCTTTTCGAATCCGCCTCGCTGGCGCCAGTATGCACCCGTCACCGACAGCACTCCTTTCCCATCCCAGCAGCTGTTCGTCCTCGGTATGTTCTCCTTCCGTCTTGCGGCTAGGCTGTCTTATGCCTGTCAGCGACGACGTGGAAGATCACTTTTCCACCATGATCGAGTGGCTGGCCTCTAAATGATATTGCAGTCTGAACGATGACTGACTCTACTCTTGTCTCTAGCACTAGTGCGAATATGCGAACCAGTGGCCTTCATGTCGATCTTCCCATACGTCTACTACATGATTCTATCCTTCGACATCACCTCCGACAAGCGACAGATTGCCGTTTACGTTGGCATGGTCACCTCGGCCTTTGCTTTTGCCGAGTTTTCGGCGGGTGTTGCCTGGGGACGCATAAGTGACAGAGTGGGGAGGAAACCAGTCCTGCTGGCAGGGTTGACAGGAACTGCACTGAGCATGCTAGTGTTCGGATTTGCTTCAAGTTTACCTGTAGCGCTCCTGGCACGAGCGCTAGGCGGATTGCTGAACGGGTGAGGATCATCTTTGTCAAACCCTTCGTAGAATGTCGCTCACGAAATCTTACAGCAACATGGGTGTTTTGCAGACTACAGTAGCCGAGATAGTCACAGTCAAAGAACACCAACGTATGCATGCCTCAAACTTTGAAGGCAGGCCCATGCTGAACCCAACTAGCTCGAGGGTACTCTATCATGCCCTTCGTCTGGTGTCTCGGGTACGTTGGTCCCGCAATGTAGGGTCATGGTTATTGACACGAGACTTTTAGATCTATACTGGGCCCAGCACTCGGTGGTGCTTTGGCTCAACCATGTCAAAACTTCCCAAACCTTTTCGCTAGAGGTACTCTATTCGACAACTACCCGTTCCTACTCCCTAATTTGATTTGCACCATAATTCTCGCGTTCGGAGTTTTGGTTGGAATTCTTTTCTTAGAAGAGACCCATGAGAGCAAAAGGCATCAGCGTGACGTTGGCATCGAAATTGGGAGATGGGCCCTTAAGGTTTTCAGCTCCAAACCAGAGGCGAACTTCGCCAGCAAATCTACCAAAGGCAACGTTGAAAATCAAGGGATTCCTCTTGAGGAAGATGCGCCTCCAGGTTATCGGACTACCGAAGGCTCACCTCGGCATCCCTCCAGCCGCTTACAGTCCCCCAATATTCTACCTACAGATCTACGGTTAGGCGGACGAAGAAAGGCTATGAACAAGCCTGATGGCGTTAGGAAAGCTTTTACCAAACAGGTCCTTTTGAACATCGTTGGCTTTGGCCTTCTGGCATAGTAAGCCCGCCTCTGCATGCTTGCTATGCCGACATACTTACAAGTGTACAGTCACTCGATATCTTTCGATCAGCTAATGCCAGTGTTCCTGAGTGAGCCGGTCTCACATCAACAACCGAGCTTGCCCTTCAAGTTCACGGGGGGGTTTGGCCTTCCTTCGAAGCAGATTGGATTTATGTTGTCTGTGCAAGGCGTGTACTCCATGGTGGCTCAAATTTTCCTTTTTCCTTACGCCTCCCGCAAATTCGGCAATTTGAAGACATTCCGCTTCGTGCTAACGACATGGCCTCTACTATATCTCGTGGTGCCTTATTTGGTTCTTCTACCTCAACCGCTGCAGATGCCCGGTGTCTATTTCTGCCTTCTGTGGAAAATCACGTCGCACGTACTGGCATTCCCTTCCAACGCGATACTCCTCACTAATTCTGCCCCTTCGCTGCTCGTACTTGGCGTTATCAACGGTGTCTCGGCGTCCACTGCTAGCCTCGCTCGGGCCTGTGGTCCCACAGTAACCGGTGTCCTTCATACTTGGGGCCTACGGTTAGGTTCCACTGGTCTGGCCTGGTGGGCTAGTGGTGTCGTCTGTCTTCTGGGGGCAGTTGAGAGTCTATGGTTGGAAGAAGGCAATGGAAGGCTGGACCAGTGCGATCTTGGTGATGAGGAGCAATTGATCGAGGAGGCCTTGATCGATCCGCTGGCCATTGATGCTGCCATTACTGCTGTGGGTGATTCTCTTGAGCACAGGGAAGGAAAAGATCTCCGTCTGCTCAAAACAGACTTAAAACAGGCGATCGGCTAGATGATGGCGTCCGAATGGTGTTTCATGCCATCCACTCGGCTGGGACGAGTCAACTTAGACCTTCATTGCCTCACGGCCTACGAACATTCGACGATTTTAACGACACTTCCATTCACTTCTGCTTCTCGTTTATACAGTCTTTTCTCAAGCGCAGGAACGACTATGGCATCACAGCGGGCAGGTAGAAAGGCTTAGCTTGCACTGTGGGAGGTTTTCTGAGCGAAATCGAATTCGGGAGGTTTACTGAGCGATACTGAAATTCGGGAGGCTGTCTGATTTCTCGTGTCTGCTTTGATGTACACGCATTCGCTCTGCACATGCACATATACCCCCATAGATTAGAATACTTCCGCTAGGACTACTATTGCCACCCAGAGGAGGGTTCCTTGCTCTCCCCTTTTGCACCGGCTTCGATGTTGTCGACTCTCGCACACCATGGTTCAACGACGACGACATGGTCAGGATCTCTTCGTTTCATGCCCTGCTGATCTTCATCCATGAGGCAGAATTTGTCAAGGCAATTGAGGGCGATCTGATAGGGCGGTGATAAGACAGGGCTGACACGCCTGTTGCTTTTTTGCCCGCGGCCTCACTCTAAAACACAGACTGCATGGGATGATCACCGTGGGAGCTGCTGCGACCAGGACACTAGATTATTATTGTTTGCAGCTTCACTTCCCAGGATGACACCCATAACATCCTTGAGCTTGCAACTGGGCAGCCATCGTCCCTGTCTCCATCCCCTCTCTGACGATTGCAGGAAAGCATGACCTCTACTAAAAGAGTCCGCTTATCTGCCGACCAACTCCCGCCCTTCGACTACCAGGGCCATCCTTCTCTCGTGTCACAACCGTCCAATTTTTCAACTACGTCGGCGCCGGCAAACACCAGCAATAGCTCCTCTTTTCGCAATGTGTCGGCTTGCAATAGGTGCCGGCTCCGAAAGAACCGTTGTGATCAGAGCCTCCCAGCCTGTGTCTCGTGTGAAAAGGCGGGCGTCAAGTGCGTGGGCTTTGATCCCATCACCAAAAGAGAAATCCCCCGCACGTACGTCTACTACCTCGAGAGCCGCGTGAGGTACCTTGAGGAGCTGCTCGGGGAGAATGGCATCCAATATGCGCCGTCGAACGAATTCGACCTGGGCGCGAAGCCAGTCGTGGATCCATCTGCTGGCCATTCCCCGTTGTCGGAGCGATCAAATGTCGGAAACAGCTTGACCAAGCGCGAAAGAGCAAACACGGGTAGCGACTCTGGCTCGGAATGGGGACAAAAGCAGGATGAGTCTGATAAGCTGCATAAGCTGGTTTCGAACATCGGCATGGTCTCAGTGCAAGGCGCGTCGGATCCACGTTTCCTAGGTTCTACCAGTGGCATCTCATTTGCAAGGGTGGTCTTCGCGGCGGTCAAGAGCTCGGTGCCAGGAGGGCCATCTGACAAAAACGGCGGACGGGGAAGCAAACCTGGGTCTATAGGATCTGCCGCCGCAATAGGTGGTACCTCAATGAGGGATTCATTTTTTGGCCTACAGTCCAAACCAAACATCAAGCCGGCGCCCTTCCCTGACAGAGAGCTCGGTTTGCGATTGGTGAATCTTTACTTTGAGCACCCGAATCCACAGATCCCAATCTTGCACCGGCCTGAGTTCATGGTCATGTTCGGAAGAGCGTACGCATCGAAGGATCGACGACGATCTGCACGCGAGCTTTACATGTTGAACATTGTATTCGCAATTGGCGCCGGCACGATACTGGAAGACTCGCATGCAAAGCCATCTCCCAGTTCTAGGACAGGATCGACACCCCCTACGAAGCAAGAACCCGCTTCCCCGAACCCGAGAAAGCAGAAGACGTCGAGCCAGCAAAGGCAGCCGGAAGAGTATCATGCATCCGCGATGGTCCATCTTGAGTCTTTGCTGGGTTCGATGCCCGCAGCTGATCGGCCAGAGGGATTTGGTGGCGGGTTGGAACAGCTGCAAGCAGTGTTGCTGCTTGCGGGGTTTGCATTGCTGCGCCCTGTAGCGCCCGGTTTGTGGTACATCACTGGTGTCGCAGTTCGATTGGGCGTCGATCTAGGATTACATTACGAGGATGGTGCTGGCGTGGATGGCGACGGTGAGGGTGGTAGCCTCAGCACAAGTCAGGAGGTTGCAATGGGGCTGTCAGATGTTCCTACTATCACGTCACCTACAGCCATTGACCGTAAAGAGAGAGGTCGAAGGGAATGGGTCCGAGACCTTCGGCGCAGACTTTGGTGGTGTGTATATTCGTTTGATCGCCTTGTCAGCACATGCGTTGGCCGTCCGTTTGGCATCACCGATGCAGCCATCACGACGGATTTCCCCAGCGTGTTGGACGACAAAGATATCACACCAGATGGCTTCTTGATACCGACGCATAGCTTCAGCGGACCTAGTTATAAGCGTGTATCGCACCACTACTTCCGGCTCAGACTTCTACAATCTGAGATCTTGCAGGTCCTACAGTATCGTCAAGCCCAAAGGGTGCATCAAAAGGACAGGCAACGAAGTAACCAGTATATGCACACCAAACTCTCATCCTCGTTCTTGGAGCCATTTGAATCATTCTACGCTTGGCGCAAGGACATTGATCGTCGTCTGTGGGAATGGAAGGAGAGTGCGCCGCTCCAGAAAGACACGACAGTCAGCTTTTCGGTCAAGTTCCTCGAACTCAATTACTGGCAAGCGGTCATCATGCTCTACAGGCAGTCGTTGAGTGTTCCACCTGACTTGGCAGGAGAAGCTGGTCCTCATAACGACGTTGAAAGTCCTCTGACGCCGAATGACGATGAACACGAGCATGAGGATGACATCTTCCTCAAAGTTGCTGAAGCTGGGCAAAGGGTCCTGAAACTTTATCGTCAATTGCATCGAGTCCATCTTGTCAATTATACATATCTTGCGACTGTTCACTTGTTCATGGCTGGTAGGCTTGTCTCCAATCTTTAAACGAAGCACATACTGACTAGTGCAGGTATCGCTTTCCTCTATTCTATCTGGCATTCGCCAACAGTTCGTCGTCGCCTAGTACGTAATCGCGTGATAGCCAGCATTCAGAGACACCATTACTAATCCTCAATAGACCCTCGACGATGTCGACCTTACGGTTCTAGCTGCCACGTCTGTACTCGGCGATCTAATCGACAAATGTCCGCCTGCCGAAGCCTGCCGCGACGCTTTCGACCGCATGAGTAAGGCTACAGTCAAAATGTGCATGAATACGACTGGATTTGGCTCCCAGGTGAAGTTCGCCAAACAGCAGGATGAGTCTCCGATCGTACAGCACCAGTTCGAGCAACGAATACCTCCCCAACCCCTATTTACAAGCGTGCCATCCCGACCACCGCCAAGATTTGACGACAACTGGAAAGACTTGTTTCCAGAAAATTGGCTCACCTCAGATGGTCGTAGCACTGGAGGCGTGGGGGGACAGTGGCAAATACCCACTCAGTCTAATCTTCCATACGCAACGCAAAGCCCCTCGTTTTCTCTTTCCGACAGCCCCTCGCTATCCAACAGCACAAATTCGGTTACCACGTCGATGGCCAACCCTCAGCGTCTGCAGCAACCCCAACAACAATACGATCCATCAATGATATCCCAAACCGACACTGCTATGACAAACGACAATAACCCCCTGACCAATTACGACATGTATGACTTCGACTTTCTGATGAATAATGACAATCTCAACACCATCAGCTCTTTCACAGGTGATTCAGGCTTGAACCTTGGCTTCGACGCGCATCACGATTGGGCTGATGGCGGGAGCGCCCAATTACCTGATTTGTTTGGCGGCTTCTTCTTCGGAGGACCGGCAGGTGAGGGCGCTGGTATGGATGCTGATGGTGGCTATCCTACAGCCGCTGATTTTGGCGATGCACAAAGTAGCGCAGCGGGTAGTATGTGGGATGGAGGACTGGAACAATGATGCTGAGAGTATTTGTTGGTAACATTATATGTTGACATGGCTTTGGAGAACATACAAAAAACTGGGGGAAAGGAATTTATGGATATGCTGAAAGCTTGGTACTACGTGGATAACTAAACAAGTTGGGAACGTCGTATGATAGACTTGGGATACAGACAATGCGAACTACTCTTCCGAGAAGTTATTGCTGTGACTGGAACGCATCCTCCCCGTCTCTAGCATTCGCCCTTGATTTGGATACACGGATGGAAAGCCTCGAATATTCCGGGAACTTTGGACGAATTCTTACTCACTGACCCGGTATCAGCTATAGAGAAGGTCAATCACGAAAGAATAATGAAGTTTGTCCTTACGTGCGGCATTCGACAATGAATTCGAAAAATGCTCGAATAGGATTAGCGCGAGGCAAGACTCGCTAAGGTAGCCATCTCCTGACTATTCTGATGATTTGGATCCTGGCATCTTTCTCACATTATATCTCTATCCTACATAAGCCAATAGATGCGACAGAAGTAGTGGACGGACAACTTTGTCTCGAAGATGAGGGATAAGATGGAGTATTACAGGGGGTCAATTAGCAGTTTGAGATCCTTTTGTCGATATACTTCTAACGCCTCTCCTTTGTCCACCAGGACCTTGTCTCGAGACATTGAAGACGAAAGCTTTGGCTTTACTCTACAAGCCGTAATTATACTAAATTTAGCAAGGGCAGCGAAGGTGGAATTGTCCCTATGCGTGGCAAAGGGCTTTCCTGACATGGCTTTATGGCATAGCAGAAACCAATCTCCCATCTTCTTGTCATGGAAAATATGGTTTAGGCCTGTGGCTCCATATTGGGACCACAGGACACCTCATAGAGCCAACATCCCAGCTCAAATCCCAATCCGTTGCCTATCCTTCCCTAATCATATCAACTCCTCTCCAATTCACCTCCCCTCCAATTCACCTCCCCTCCAATTCTCAATATCCCCACCTCCATTCCCCCGATATCATGGGCCGCGCCACGGACCGACAAATTTCCAACCCCCTCTCGTCACACAACTTTTCTCCAAAACCCTACCTCTCCGTCTACCCGTCCCCTCTACCAGGCAAAAAAACCATATACACTTTTTACTGCGAGCGTTGCGGTAAAGACTTGGAGCATGGGCCGCCAATTATTTGTGGGGCTTGTGGTGTGAGTATTGATGTGCCCGGGTCGGAAGCAAGGATGGGGAGGACGGATGGGCGATGAACCGTCGTGACGAGATAAGAAGCAGAATCTTGTATTGAAAGTCGAATTTCTTTGAGAAGATTCTGTTCCTTCGAGCTTTATCGCCATTGTGCGATGCCTTACTTAAATCCGGGCCAATCGTCCTACGACATCGGAGGGTCGGAGTGCATGGTGCTGATACCGAACGTGTTCGCCAGTGTGACTTTCCACTAAGGCATGTTTCCGAAAAGCATAAGATCTCCATAGACTAAGTCCAACGAGTGGTACCATAAGGCATTTCTACTAAAGACAAGAATTTCACAATAGAGAATTGGAGACATTAGAAGCATGCAGCATAAGCCTTGAGGCTAAGTAGATATTACAGTACAACCAGTCGACCCGTCTCCATTAACGAATAGAGCTCCATATTTTGAGAGAAACCAAGGAAATCATGAGAACAGGAAATTTCCCACCAAACCGGCATCCTTCTCAAAATTCGTCCCCTTCAGAAAGACATGCAAGAAACTTAGTGACAAAATTCCCTTTCCGGACGAGACAGTATTCACATCGTGTTCGTGTTCCTCCCAGCCTTGAGACCGCCGTTGTTCTTGTTGACTTCCGTAATCTTGTATTTCATGTAGCAATTGCCGCCCGGATTCCCTTCTCCCCAGCTTGCAGCAACGCATTTCGCGCCTCCGGCGACCTCTTTGTTAGGCTGATATGCAGAGCAAGCTCCGAGACACGCGGCAAGTGTTTCGGTATGGACGGCCGGTAGGTCGTTACCTGGGAAGTCGAAGCCACAAAAGATTTCATACGTCTGACCTCCGGTAGCATAGAGAGTATTGTTGTTTTTCGGGCAAAGGGCAGTCGTTTCGGTTGGCAGAGATCCCAGGAATGTTTTCAACATTGATGAAGCAACAGGGCCAAAATCATCGGGGTTGTATCCCGCCGCGATGAGCTGATTGATCACGTAGTTGACGTCGCTAGATGATTGGCGCTTTTCCACGCTTCGCGAAGTCATCTTTGCTTGACTTGGAACGAATCCACGCTGCTTGAGAAGGCTAATGACGAGATTGATGTCGGGAAGGTCGCGCTTCATCAATGGTGTGACAAGATCAGGGCTGTCATCGCGCTTGTGAGTAGTTGTGCTTGAAGCTGGTTGAAATCCGTGCTGCTCAAGAAGGCTGATTACAAGATTGATGTTGCGGAAAGCACGCTTCTTCAGGGAAGAATCGGGATCCAGGGAATCGCGCTTGGAGGTTGTCGCCTTTGCATTGGGCTTGAATCCCGCCTGCTCAAGCAAGCTGATGTAGGAGTTGATCTGGCCGGCCATATTTTGAGTCTGGCGTACCTCCAGGACGTCTACCAACCGTTAGTCTTTGCATGAGCTGACCAAGAGACCGTGCATACCGGACGTGGCTGGCAGAGCAGCTGTGTGGACCGCACTCAGGGTCAGGCCTAAGGCCCAGAATGAGAATGACACCATGCTCGCGTTGAATTGATCAATGCTTTTGATTGTCGGAGTAATTGCCAGTGAGTCAAGACGGTCGCTGGGACTTGATGTGGAGCGTAGTCGAAAACATCATGGGGAGAGATGCCCATTTTATGGACTGGATCTTCCCACAAGCTCTTCGAGTAAACGAAACAAAATTAAAGGGCTAGATTCTGTGGAGATGGAATCAAGCCGAAAGACTCATGGACGCCTCGTGGCATATTCTACAGCACAAAGGACTAGGGCCGCAAACGGACGGAAGAGCTTAAATAATTGTATTGGAAATCTCGTGACCAAAGACCAATTTCTGCAAGGGGACACTGGATCGATTGCAAAGCTGAGAGACTAAGACATAAACAGGAGTGGAGGCGTGTGGGAAATAAGAATGAAATGAACAAGCGATCCATAAGTGAAGATTCAGAAACGCTCATGGCAGCATTCAACTACAGACATAATTCAATCCCATGCACAGTTGGTTTCTAGGCCAAGAGCCCTGCGAAGACTGGGCACACGAATGAAATGCTATACTTGACATCTATTGGGGGCGAAGGTAGGGTAGACGTTCCCTTCAATGTTGGCCTAGAGTATTGCTCGGAGGATCTATAGCGTCGTCTATACGAACAACGCACGCCTGTCTTTAGGACTCATCTTTGTCCCCCAAGTGCTATTTTTGCAAGTGGCGAAATCTAGATCTTGTTCAAGAATCCCTGGCGTAGTTCCACTGGAGAATCCGGAGTCCTTGTCGCCCCAAATCCATCGTTCGAATATATCGGGCAGAGCGCTTGGCGCACATAAGACTGCTATTCAGAGAAATCGATAGACACATTTTGCCAATGTTGAGGATAGTCTTTAAATCTAACTGAATCCAAGTCAAGATTCTGGACCAATATGAGATCCAGACAAATTCCTGAACCTTTCATAGAAAATGTGGTAAGTATACAGATCCAGACAAGACACAGTCATTTTGCTACCTCAAGCGTCACAGCTTCGGTCGTTGGATTTGGTTTATGCTGAGCGGTTTCTCGAGCATCAAAATTGCAGCTGTACGCTATCCCATTTCTGGTATAGCCTCTTCCAACGCCCTACCAAAAAAATTGTAGATGAACATCACGAAATCCAACATATTCAGGTTTTGACAACCGACCACTGCCATCATCCCTATCTATCAAAGCGAGCATTGAAGATACGGAAAAGACCTACTCTCTTCCAAGCTCAAGACTCAAGCGCCGCCGGGTAATGCTGACCGCTCTACGAAGAGGTCCCGCCTCTGCTGCGACAACGTGGTTCTCAACTCCCCTTTGTTCCCAATACGTTAGACTCATTCGCCCTCGAGCGGTGCGGCGATCTGTTCCTCGAACATCACATCCCCTCACTCCCAGAGCGTTCGGCACATCATCACCATGGAGGCAGTCTGCCACCGCCAGCGCCGAATACGAAGAAGCCGTGGAAGGCGAACTCGAGCAAGAAGTTAACGCTGAAGAGCCGCCATCAGACACTCACATAGACTCGGCAATAAGGTATGGTCCAGTCACCAAATTTGAGGATTTGGCGAGTAGAGGATTGGTATGCCAGACGGTGGTCGAAACCATAACTAAGGACATGGGTCTCCACACCATGACCCAAGTGCAGAGCTTGACCCTGAATGAGTCTCTCAAGGGCATTGATATGTAAGCCAAAGCGCGTTCTCATGCGACTCTCCTTGACCAAGGACTGATATATTTGTAGCTTAGCCCAAGCGCGAACTGGAACTGGAAAAACCCTCGCTTTCCTCGTGCCTCTTCTCCAGAATATCATCAATGTGGACCCGCAACTCGAAACGCGCTCTCGCCTTGGGCGTTCAGGTACCTCCAATGACATCAGAGCAATAATCATCTCTCCAACTCGAGAATTAGCAGAGCAAATTGCGGTAGAAGCAAAGAAAGTGACCAGAAATACCGGAGTCATCGTCCAGACTGCCGTCGGAGGGTCACAAAAATCCTTTGGTCTTCGAAAGATAAAAACCGAAGGCTGTCATATTTTGGTTGGAACTCCTGGCCGCCTGAAAGATATACTATCAGATCCATACAGCCAAGTCCGAGCACCGAATCTTAGTGCTTTCGTCCTAGATGAGGCTGATCGGTTGCTGGATCAAGGCTTTGCACCTGATATTGAATTAATCCAAGGTCTTCTACCAAATAGGAGGGAGGTGGACCGGCAAACTCTTCTTTACTCCGCCACGGTACCTCGTGAAGTTATGCAGATCGTTCGGCGAACAATGAAACCGGACTTCCAATTTGTACGGACCGTACAAGAAGGCGAGCAGCAAACTAACGAGAAAGTACCCCAAAAACATGTTAACGTCGGAGGCTTCGAGAACCTCGTCCCGGCACTGGTAGAGCTTTGCAAGCGAGAGATCAGCGCACAGGGTAGCACCGCAGGCCCGGCGGCAAGACCGTTCAAAGCTATGGTTTTCTTTAATGCTACGTCCGATGTTTCACTATCCACTGCCATACTGCAAAACCTCCGAAACCCGGGGCAGAGCGTCTTCCATCAACACCCCCTTCATCCTGCTAAGCTTGTCGAGATCCACGCCAAGCTTAATCAGGATCAGCGAACTCGAGCTGCGGCAAATTTCAGACGCGCAGAATCCGCCATCATGCTGACGTCCGATGTGACTGCTCGAGGAATGGACTTCCCCAACGTGACACATGTCATTCAGGTTGGCCTTCCCCCGTCGGCAGAACAATACGTCCACCGCTTAGGTCGTACTGCTCGCGGAGACAAAACGGGCGAGGGTTGGCTCCTATTTACGGACTTCGAGTCTCAAGACTTGAGAAAGAGGTTGCCTAAGATGCCTTTGAAGCGAGACGATACTCTCGAAACTGCTAAAGTCGACATGAAGAAAGATGCTCAGCTGCCTGAGGATACAGCGCAGACTTTGACCCAGGTACAGGACGCAACCAAAATGGTGCCACGTGGTTTGAAAGCTGCTTCATATACCGCGACTTTGGGCGTCTATAATTGGGCCAACAATAAGCAAGCACTGCTTGACGCAATGAATGATCGTGCTAGGTATGGATGGGGCATGGAGCAGCCACCCACGATTAGTCCATCGTTGGCGGCAAAGCTTGGTCTCAGACGTCTACAAGGCATTAATATTGGACACGAAGAAAGAGAGGAGCGAGATGTCGGCGGTAGCCGAGGTGGTTTTGGAAGATCATCTTTTGGTGGAGCTTCGGGCGGAGGCCGTAATTTCGACCGCGGCCGTTCATCCTATGGCAGCGATGACCGTGGCGGACGGCCATCCTATGGCAGCAATGACCGTGGCGGACGGCCATCCTATGGCAGCGATGACCGTGGCGGACGGCCATCCTTTGGAGGCGGCGACCGCAGTGATCGTGGTGGCTTTGATAGATCATCATACGGTAGCAGTGACCGTGGAGG
>JAABUP010004092.1_pt1 | contig 24450 bp, 23 predicted proteins | sample 5559201 | NCBI WGS metagenome assembly JAABUP01 (sample SAMN10711887, study PRJNA513373) | rock metagenome | isolation source: Antarctica rocks | place: Antarctica
GTATGGTGAAGCGACCAGTTTTACCGATTGACTTGATCTACACTCGCTACTTGATGTAAGCCTGATTCAGCACCATTCCTCTCGCTTCATCAGAGCCCACATCATTATCCTCGGGGCTGTTCCTGCTCTCCATCTGACCTGAAGAATCATCCATATACGCTAATATGGTAGAGCTTCGTAAGCGTAAAGCCTCCACGGAGGCTGCACCTCCTCCCATCAAAAAGGCCAATTCCGTCAAGTCCAAGTCTAGCAGCAAGACGGTCGAACCGTCGCTTGATGACTCGGCTACGTCTCAGAAAGTGGCTTCCGGAAGTATCATCGAACTCGATGGATTGGGTGGAGAAATTGAGACACAGGAAGGGGTGAAGACGAACTTGAAGAGCCTCGGTACGTTCAACTCAATACCAACGTGATGAAACCCAGACTGATGTTTTTGTCTGCTAGTGGACAATAGTAAGGACGGTGTAGTCCTTTTCACGTACCCGAAGGCGTCGACCCCTGGATGTATGTGACATCTCCGTCCTCGTAATTCTATCATTCGATTCAAGGATTGAATCAGAATGCAGTAGATTGGAGTCGGTTGAGCCCTCACTGACGATTTCAGGCACTACCCAAGCATGCATGTTTAGAGATGAATTTACTCCTCTCACTGCGACTGGCTTCTCTTTATATGGCTTGTCGACTGACTCCCCGAAATCGAATTCCAACTTCAAGGCGAAGCAGAATCTACCGTATACGCTGCTTTGCGATCCGGCAGCTTCGCTAATCAAAGCAATTGGCATGAAGAAAGCGCCTAGCGGCACCATTCGAGGGGTCTTTGTGGTCAACAAAGAGGGGAAAGTTGAAGCAGTCTCTTCAGGGGTGAGCCCTCGTTCGTGATTTATGCGTAATAGCGATTACCAACTCATGAAATCAGGGGCCCGCCGCCACTGTTGATATCGTTCGAAAGCTCGTTGGAGCTAGAAGTGAGACCACCAAGAACGTGGCAACTGTCACGCAAGGCGAGAAAGTAGAGGAGGAAGCAGAGAAAGGCACTGAGCAGCAACACGTAGCTAACGGAGACGAAGCTAAGGCAGAAGTCGCCGCAGAAGTTGCTGACACTGCTCAAAAGCTGGACGATGAGGCAGTAGCGTAGAGAATTCTGCTGTGCTGTCATGGCAAAATGCTAATGAAACATTACCTGCCATTAAAGTTATGCTTTTGCAGTGAGAGAAATACACAAATGCCTGAAGCCTTCATCATCTCCAACGCACTTAGTAGTGCGCCACACCATTCGAACTTAGCAAAGGAGGCTCCTGACCGTGCAAAACGCACAATCGTCAGAATCTATGCGCAAGGATTCCCCATGGGTGATCTTTAGACAAGGGCATAGGATACTGACCACTCAATCATGTTGATAAACTTTCCAGTCAAGTAGATACCCTTAGTCTACTTTCGGTTAGCGGACGATCATATATGTCTCAATTTACTACTACCTCCCATGCACAACAAGGATCTGTTGGATAGTAGATGTGAGAACAAGAGACAGCTTGATCAGATTTGCGTGGTTTGCCCACTGAGGAGTAGCTTCCCTTCTCCAGACCTTTTCCAGACCTAGCTGTGAGGCGCCAGCTACTTCCAGCCGTGAGTATGGCCACCAATGCTGGAGCAGGAGCCGCAAGGCAACTCCAGTCGGCAAGAACAGCAACTGCCGTGTGGAAGGTGATCATCTAGACATGATCCTGGTCGATTGATATTGACACTCGGCAGAAATACACAGTCCAATCTCACGGCGTATGGGAGCGGATACGGAGAGCGCTTGCCGTCGACCCTGATCGATCGTCCGGGGTCCCCCTCAACCCTCAGTACCGCAATCCTCCACCAGGCGCCAATCCACCTGAAGCATACGATGATCCGGTCACTGTACCTTCTGGCGACATTGCTGAAAATCCGTACTACAAGAGAGACATTCGTCGTAACTACCCGCGGCTTAGTGTGGTCAATCAAGCGGATGTTGTGGGATTATTGTCCGTAGGAAGCAAAGCGAGCCCGAAAGATAATGTACTGCAAATAGGAGATGCGGGAGCAAAGCAATTGGTACAAGTGAAGCAGGATGGAGAACAGAGAGGACTGGCAGCTTTCTTTGAAAAGGAGAAAACCGGCACTGCGAGTATCTTTGGTTCAAACGGATTACCACCTTTTCCCAGCGGAATGAGTAGGACATCTCCACTTGGTGGAAGAAAATACGTGATGGATGCGGACAGAGAACAGGGTTTCCCAGAGGAGTATGTACAGGCTACTTTGAGCTTTTTCTTCTCATTAAGTATTTGCTGACGGGAACTTTTTCCAGATATCCTTGTCGGACATTTGTATAGAAAGGCTGCCCGTATGAAGGAAGATAGGGAGCTTGTTCAATTAAGTAAGGCTCAGCGTTTAGCGCCATATCTTACAGTCTTACTGGTTCTCACAAAAGATTCATTGACCTCGGTTTCCAACCCTTCCCCATTGCTAGCATCATTCCTCACAAGCCCGTCTATGGAGGTAAAACCGTGTTCTCAGCCTCCGAGAGCAAGACATCCCTATTCCACACCTTGCGGAGTTGCGTTTCTCTTTACAAGATTCCAGCCTACAGTGTTACACTGCTCTTTCACACTCTCGCACAATTTTCCTGAGCTATGTTGGACCGTGAGAATGACTCGCAGAGTCCTTCCGACATCCAAGATGGATTGCATCCTCGAGAATCTCTGCGTGGTAGATCAACAGATGCGCGTGCGTCATCACCACCGAAGTCCAAATCACCCATGTACTGCCGATGGTAAGAAGCTAAGATGGGCTGTCAATCGAGCAGTTGGAGCAGTTGGACTTGGTCCTCTGTTTCGGCCCTGGACCCGCTTTTACCATTCTCCGGTGAGCCGGAACATTGCAATTGTGCCACTCGGTTGCCCTCCACTATGACCGACTTACAGAAGAGCGTAAACGTCTCCGTCTCGGCTACTGATATTGTCCTCAGCTGCACCATTTGCCAAGAAACCTTGGCTAGCATTTATGCCGAGGACGACGAGAATCGGGGCCTCCGCAAGACTAACGACCCAGATAATGGCAGAATCACGAAGCTCTGGCTCACCGAGTGCGCCCATCTGACCTGTGGAAAGCACCTCCAAGGCGGAGGTATCTCTGGCGTGGCAGCACGGGTATCTGTTGGCATGCTAATGAAGATGTTGGCAGGCGTCCCATTCCATTCTGGTCATCAAATACCTCGTGCACCATGTCCTCTATGCACTATTGAAAAGAACGATCGCTCTGAGAAGTCTCTATTCTTCATTAACGGCACATCGAAGGGAGAGTATGATAGCAACATCCCCGATGCCTATTTCGAGACCCCTCCAGTCCGATTTATCGATGGTGATGCGAGTTTTGAAGCGTTGCGAGTACGTCAGCCGCCATTTTATGATCGCCAAAACTGACTGCTTGACAGTTCCAATACCTTTCGCTTATTCGTTATGGTCTCAAAACACATGAAAAGGCTGTCCGTTCTGCCAAGGCGCTCAGACTATGGGAGGACAAGAAGACAGACATTGTACGGTCCTTGAGCACCGTCGCGCCTTTGAGACAGTAAGTTTCTTAAGCCTTGCAGCCAGCGTAGAGATTTGATGTTTCGCTAGTGAGCTCCAGCGCTCTGGACGAAAGCTATTGTCGTTGAAACAGGACACTTCAACCATTGAAGCTGTACTGAACTCTGTTGGAACCAGTCTTTTCCAGCACTCAACTCAAGAGCCCTGTCCAGGGTTACGGGAAGATACGGAGAGCGTTGCATGCGCAAGCAGAACTTCTCACGGCTCGTTCAATGCCGGATCACGCCTGGCTCAAGGGAGCGCAGCTGATCTTGACGCCTTGAGCAAGGGCTCTAGACTTTTCCGTGCTCACGATCGCCCGACTCCAAGTGACTTCTCCGCTAAGAGAAAGGTTGTGAGTCCCTTGATTGATGTGGCACATGGTGGCCCTCGATTTCAGAAGGTGGGAAGCAGAGAACTCATGCCGCCGCCACCAATACCTAACCGGCAGCCGTACGTTTATCTTGCCCGAGTCCCTGAACCTAACCTTGACGAGATTTTGCGCCAGAACGGGAATGGCGAGGCAAATGAGGAGCAGTCTGGAGGATTTCCCCCTGCGAACAACTACCAACCTTACGAGAGCAATCTCACGCGTCAGCTCAGTGTTTCCGGAGATTTCCTACCAGCAGCTCCGACGGGGGTGCCCCACAATGTCTACGTTACACCGCCATTCTTTCCCGGCAACGCCCCGCCACAGGTCCCTATTGCTGCCGGATCTCCTCCAGACTCGGGCTGGCCGCAGCGAGGGACTCAAGCTCACAGTACAATATATGGAAGCTCAAGCTCATCTTCGACGCGGTTCTCTTCACGAAATCCGCCTCAGCGTCGATTTTCAGGATCTCAACAGGGAAGTCTACGATTTCCGCTAGATATAGATGGAACAGATCATGTTCATAGCTCAGGTGCTCGCCGATATGGCTCGCCTAGCAGTTTGGGCCTGTCCAGCAACGCTCGTAGCAGTAGCCGCCTTCAGAGCCAGTCCCCCAGCAATCCTGGCAGTCACCGTCGGCGCTTAGGTGATGAGCCGTCCGCGAGCCCTCACTTCGGTCCGCGTGACTTACCAAATGGCGCTACAAGATATCCCCTTGGTAACCGGCATCCGAGGCCATTGCGTCCCATCAGGTCTTACGATTCGGATACGCCCACCCTCCTTGGCTCAACAGTCCCAGGCGCCATCCACCATGACCGTAACTTTCTTGTGGAGCAAGAAAATTACAAAGAGTCTAGTCGTGGTAGAGCTAGCCTAGCTTCATTTGCTTCAGACACGGAGGCTCTCGCTGGTTCTACAGCCCCGGGCCCGGTCCACCACATTGGCAGTGCTCCCAGGCGGCATGACAATCGTACCGGATCTGATCGAGGAAGATCTGCGGTAACGGGCCCACAGATTCCAAACCATCACCAAGCTGATACATCACGAGCGAGAATTCGAACGGCGGACCCTCAAGCCTCAGCTACTCGCCGCAGGGCGAATCGATGAAGTGACGGTGAATTGTAGATGATGCGTTCTCAGGGAGTATTTGCTATGCAATGGCTCATGGCAACTGGAGTGCTCGCCGTAATGTCGCAACATAGAAGCAGAAGGGCAGAGGTTCCCATTCGTCATCAACCCCATTACAATTTGAAAGGATAGACATGGGCAGCCATATTGCTCTGGATGGACCCCGATTCGATGTACATCACTGATGCTTGTTCTGTGGCTTATTGGCGTGACACCCACAATAAGAATCCCGGCGATATCTTGTATCGTATTCATGCGCCCTTGCTGACGCTCCGAGAGAGAATGAGCTTGAGTTGAGTGGTGGTGTTTCTGATCAGGCTGATGAATGTACCCGTCGGGGCTGTACAGGGCATCACTGGCCTAGGTGGAATGGGCAGTGATATGCGCTGCGGACAAGATTGGTTTTGAATTTTCTGTTGTGGACATCACCTTTTCTCTTCATCATACACGATAAATTTGGTCTCTACTTCTAGTTTTCGAACAGTTCTTCCGCTGAGCAGATCCACAGAACTGTACAATGGATTCATCAGCACATACGATGTATTACGTCTATCCGTAAGCTTTACTAAAATATAGAATGCCCTGATCGAATCCTGAGACTAGCAATAGGCAGTTCATTGGGCTAGATGATTGTTTCCAAAAAGCCCCACTTAACGATGAGTAGGACCCTAGGAGATCGGAACCCAGCTCGATGCGGGCGGCACTGGATGACATGGAAGGAAAGTGACAGGGGCAAAGATCAGTCACTTTAACTATTTGCAATTCCAGAAGTTCAGCTGCATGGCGAATTCGAAATAGTAGCTAAGCGGGGCAATCAGAAGTAAGATTTCTGTACAACAGTCCAGTGTCATTATTCCCATTAAGTGTAACATGTTTTCTGTTTATTTTTCAACGTCGCGAAAGGGAGCACAAATTCCAACCGAGAGAAGAGCGATCGTTTGTGTATTTGGAGATGATGATTGAAAGTAGAGTAATTGCTACATTTTCTTATCTGAAAGCTATTGATACACAGAGTGCTGTTTCTCGACTTCCTGTGGACCACTCACCGAAGCACAGTTGAGAGCAATTTAAGACGATAATTCCTTCTGTTGTCAATCATGCTAGGATCTTCACAAGCTTTGTAGACTTAAGCTTCAAAGCGTTGGCTTAAGCCCCGGGTCGAAAGATATCCGCTTAATCGAAGGGGTTGGTTCGGGTTCCCCACCAAGTCAGGAACAAGCTGAGACCAACGGTCTCAAACACACGGGCAAGAGCACCGACAGCAATAGTGTCAAGCGGGCGCTTTTCGGTAAAGATTTGAGAGATGAACTGTAGCGAATGTCAACAAAGATAGCTCACGTGAACGAACAGGAGAATCTAGGTGAGCCTTACGCTTGGTGCAGAGCTAGCCATGAAGATCAGACTCCCAAGATATGCGGCCCCCTTGTAGCTCAGTGTCCCAGTGGCATTGATAAGAGCACCGACGCCGTAAGACTGGACAGCGCTCCCGACGAGGGAAGAGCCCCAGGCAGCGGCGGCGCTGGCTGCTTCCTTGGACTTCAAGAATTCCTCTTTGGAGTCGGCGGCTTTGGCGCGCTTGTAGGTGTCACCAAAGACTGGAGAGAGAATTGCGAGGGAGGCGCCGTGGTTGAAGAGCGTACCCAGGGCAATGGCCGAGGGCTTGACGGGTGGGAGGTCTGTGAAAGAGCATTAGCAAAGACCTCGAGCGATTCCTTTATTGTTGAAACGGGGGAGACGGTGAGAGAGCAGCAGAATCGAGACGCAACGGCGCAGTCTTTCGTGTAACACGAAATAGTAGTAAAGATGTGAAAGCTGATGTCAACGAGGTTGACGGGAGGCCTGGAAGTACAATGTCACACAGGAAGATTTCGACTTACAATGAAGAGTTGCCATCTTGACAAAGATATCGTGAGTGATTGAAATTGGAGAAGTGAGGTAGCCGTGGTGGTTTTCTTTGGGTTGAGAATGTTTGTCTGCGGCAAAGTTGAGAGAGGCAGATGATGTTGTTTTTGACCTCAGGCGCTAACAGGAATCGAGTTTGGGGCAAATTAACGCCGCCAAGCAATGACGGCATCGTGGCGCCTGTGGCTGAAAACTGTTCACACATGCAATCTTGGTCATGGATATGCAAATCTCGCTTTGAACCTCTGTGAGTACCAATCTACAGCCTCCGGCCTCTGCTGTATGTATCCAGAGCGATGTTTCTCGAAGGCGCGACGCCAATCCCATGCATCTACCCTTTGAGAGACAGACCAAACTCCAGTATTTCAATGCATCATTCGTTTAGGCTAATGTTCCGTCAATCATTATCGCGTATCACCACTGACCCTTCGCCGGCGTCGCGAGTTTGGGGTAGGTATGGGCGTCGTCTCCTGAACGGATGAATTAGGTAAGTTGTTCTCCCCTTTTCTTGGAGATACAACTACCCGTTGTCGTGGTGGCCGACTTGATGTCGTCCGAGGTAGACGACTCTTGGCCGCTGCCCCTGATCCGTTGACGATCACAGGCAGCGCACTGGAGCCACTTCCGTCTCTGCTCGCAGGCCTATAAGAAGCCGGACCATTGATGGCGCTTCCTCGCCTGCTGTCACGCTCGAAAGAATAATTCGCTGGGTAGGCCGACCGATTGCTTGGAGGGGTAGACGGCATTGAGTAGCTCGTCAAAAGGCTTGGTGGTGTAGTCGAAGAGCTCGAGCGTCGTCCTGGCCTGCGCCTGCTTCCACTCATACCTAGTCTATCGTTCATTTCATTCGACTTGATAAGCTCACTCGCCATATTCCGCACCAACACCGCGCCATCATTCTCTGAAAGGCGGTGGATGGTGTCTTCAAGGCCATATCTGCTGATCAGGGCACCTTGCTCGTCACTGGCGTCGCAAATGCTTCGGACAATGCGGAGGAGGTTGAGTCGGACCACCGCCTTATTAGATGAAAGTTTCCGTAGAATGCGATAGAATAGGTCAGGGTGGGCTAGACATAGTGCTACGGAAGGACTAAGCCGTAAAAGCTTCTGTAAGGGCTCCAGTAAATTCTCAAACGCATTGGCTTTCGACGTGGTGAAGCACTTGATGATGCCCATTGTGAACGATCCATCAAGCAGGTGTTCCTCCACTTTGGCCGTCTCTTCTTGTAACCTGAATTGAATTAGCGAAACATACTGATCGAGTTGATCAGATGGTCTAATGCGTACCAAATGAAGACCGCGTCCAAGGCTGTCACCTGCCAGTACTCATCCGCTAAGAGGGATATGTAGAATGCGAGTCCCTTGTTACGCCATAGTTCTCGACGTCCGACCTTACCTGAATGCGCCATATCGCAAAGTATTGGCAGAGCAAATTCTTTGAGCGGCCCTTTGGTCTTTATAATGCGCTGTAAAATGGGTATTATCCCGTTCATTGCTGCCTCTTCTTGCCGTCCCTTGTCCAGTCGGCAAAGATTATAGATTGTATTGAGTACCTGGTTTGAGACTTCTCTGGAACGGGGCTCTTTAGAGCTGATGTGGAGTAAATCAGTGAGAACCTCTATTGCGTTAGAATTTGACAGCGGGTCTAACGTTGTCGACAGCATTGAAAGGTTCTTGATAAACTTCAGCATCGTGATCTGGTGATGAGGAGACATTCGTTTCAATTCCTTGAGAACGCCTGGATATAAGATCAGCATCAATTCCGTCAACAAGAATGATTGAACTACATACGGTGTAGCACTGTCCGCTCCGCTATCAATTCTTTGACGTGATTCTCGGCCTGCGAGAAGAGGAAAAATATATTGGCGATACGTCCTTCGCAGAGCTCGGCCAATTCCCCTTGTTCGTCGAGGACTCTACTCAATACCAGCGACAGGGGATCCAGTACAGAGTTACGCGAGAGGATGCGACAGAAATCATTCTTTGGTGTGGGACCTTGGAGCTCGAATACACTCCAGATTCCATTGACACCGATAAGGACCAGATCGCGTTCCTCCTCATAGTCCTCCTCTAAAAATTCGACGAGAACTTTCAGACCACCGGCACTGACGAACATCTGTAGAGTCAGAGTTGAGGTTTGGAACATCTGACGCACAAAGGCTGCCGCCTCTAGTCTGATCTCGCTGGAGTATCTCCTGGACGCGAACTTGGTGATTATTGGAATACCTCCAACGAAGCAAAGATTCTCTTGGATCTCGACATCGTTGAATATGATACCATTCACAATCTTCAAGAGATTAAAGATGACGTCTCGATGCCGGCACGACTCAAGGATCTCCAATATAGGGAGCATGCCATGAGCGCTGATGATCACGCTTTTGATATCAGGTAAATCGGAGAATACTTCGAGTAGCTGCTCTGATAGGTCTGCCAGCATGTCATCGGCCTGGGAAACTTTGAGCGAGCCAACAAGCCCTTCGACTTGCGTACACAACCTCGCATATTTGTCTCTAGCAACGTTTGCCTCAAGATCCATCTCATCAAAGCCTTCTTCTAATTGGGCGAAAGGATCGTCGTCATCATCATCGTCGTCCCCTAGCCAAGAATTGTTGGATAATTTCGAAGTCAGCATCAAGGTACCTTCGTCTGACCCTTTCTCGCTTTCAGGTTTGTCAACAGCGGCCGACACCTTCCCAAATACATCTGAATAGTCTTCATCATGATCGTCCTCGGCATATCTCTGGATCTCAACGGATGATCTCGTTCTTCGCATCAGAGGTTGCCTTGATGATGTCGGTGGTCGACGCAAGCTGCCCCCAGCCTTTGGAGGTTGCATAGAGCGAACTAGTGAGGTCATATCTGAAGGATGAAATAGTTTCATAGATGTTGAATCGTTCTGCAGCTATGCGATTAATGATAGATCATTCGGGACGACATTAGAAGAACTCAGTCTTACCTTTTTCTTGTCGGCCCCTCCCTCAAAATTTCCGTCTTCAACGAGGAGATCGGAGAAATCATCTTCCGCGGGGTTTCTGTAGGATCGCATAGTTGGTAGCGTGACCTTCACTTTGGTAGGGGACTGTTTTTGATGGACAGCTGGCGCTCGGCGGTTGGCGACCGGCGACCTCTTCGACTCAACTGCCTTGGTGGACGCAGTGATTTTCGTCGATGGTGCATTCGCACGCTTCGGGTTGAAGGGTTTGATGGTCTCCAATGGATCGGTTTCAGTCAAGTGCAGAGGGCTCTTGACAGTAAGATCGCCCTCAAACTCGTCATCCCAATTAGCTTCTTCTGTAACAGTCTCAAAGGAGGCAAACGCCTTCAATTTTTCAGAAGAGAGCAAACCTCCAAAGTTGTCATGTGGCCGCAAATGGGGGAGCTGCAAAGCGCTTGGCGAGATTGCGGATGCAAAATCATCATCCCAATTGTCATCTGCTGTGTTGCTAGGAGATCTGAATTTCTCGGTATTCACTCGAGGCTTTGCAAGGTTGAGGGGCCCTCGCACTGGAGTTGCAACTACATAATTTGGTTCACGTCGTCCAGGTATGGGACTAGAAGACATGGGCCGCGAAGTCCTCCGTAAGGATCCAGCGTTTGGGGACTTAAGAGCCTCGTTCCATTGCTGCACACTCTTGACTGCTTCATCATACTCAGTGGGTTTCTTTGGAACGACAGCATCGGATCGCTTCGCATTCACTATCCAAGGATGCTTGAGTAATTTGCGTGCAGAAACTCTTAAATTTGGATCTTTCTGGAAACATTGCATGAGGAAATCACGGACAATCTAGTACAAATTAGAATCACAGTCCTAGTGATACTCTAAATGCCACTTACTGGAGAGGCTCCCTCTGGGAGGGGAGGATGGTCGTCATTGACGATACGAAAGAGGGCGTGCATTGGCTGTAATTTGTGATAAGGGGGTCTGCCGTCTAAGAGCTCGATAACAGTACACCCCAGACTCCAGATGTCTGACGATGTTGTTGCGCCTGATAGCTCAATCACCTCAGGTGCCATCCAATAGGGCGTTCCAACCACACTAGACTCATGAAATGTCGTCGTTCTAGTGGCGACTCCAAAGTCTGCCAATTTGACCAGGCCTTGCTTTGTAGTAAGGATATTGGCTCCCTTTATGTCTCGATGTATTACGCCCTGCTCATGGAGATAAAGTAATCCATGGAGGACTTGGGACATGTAGATTCCCACCAGGTTTTCTGGAAACTTTCCAAAATTCTTTGAGATCGAATGAAGAGAGCCATTCTCACAGTACCTAAGCTAACGTCTTAGCTGGAGATTCTGACAGATAGTGCAAGCTCATAGTATCCTACTCCAAGATGATGTTGAGCGAGTCCGCTGACTTGACAAAACCACGGTATTTGACAATATTGGGATGCTACGTAGTCTGTCAGTCATCGCTCGGTCTACTTCATTGTGGAAACGCACATCCAAATTCTTGAGTAGGTCAATTTCTAACTAAATCACGAGTCAGAATGTATTCATTTGTGGACATCAGAGGCGAACAGTATACCGTGATGACCCTCAGTTCGCTTTTGGGCAGATCAGCGAGCTTCACTTGCTTGACTGCCACAGTCTCCCCTGTACCCATATTCAGGGCCCTATACACAGAGCCAAAAGCTCCCTTCCCAAGGCAGTCTCCCAATTGCTAGCACAATGTCAGACCGTGGAATTATGACATGAGTGGGGCAGTCAGTAGATGACTTCGTACATAGTCTTTGAGTTCTGCGACATCTTGTGCCTTGCTAGGTGCATGTCCCTCTTTCTTAGGCTGGCGTGGAGTCCGTATTTCAATGCCTTCCTTGTGAGTCTCTTTCACTAAGGCCTTGCTCGGAATTTGAGTCGCAGAATCTTGACGCATCTTGTGTTCGTCATCCTCCTCCTGGGGAGCCTTTGACACCATGTTCTCGCCCTCCTTTCTCTCAAGTAATTACCATTAAGAACTCATGGAGCTTGCTTCAAGTGTTTTCAACGACATCAATCTATATCATCTGACGTTGTAGTAGGGTTTGAGTATCATGCACTCTCCCGCGGCCAGCATAGCATCCAGTCGAGCAGAGACCGTCGTGCCATTGTTTGGTGTTCACATGGACATGGATGCGCCTCCAAATATAATGTTGAGACTTTCACAGGACGTCAGAAACAGCTAGAGGCGTTTAGACTTTTGTTCTCCAGGACCGCGCATTACGCATCCGCAGGAAAGACTTACTTGGTTTTTTGCCTATCCGTGGAGATCACATCTTCGGTTTCCGAATCGAGGCAAAATGACGCGAACTCTTATGTTTTGGGTTCCTCACATGCGGCTACGATATGCGCCTTTCTTTGCCTTACGAGGATTCTTGGACTATCATCACTGATCTTTGGAATCAGGCTAAAGGACTCTGCAATAACAGTGCAAATTGTCTGCCGCTTTCTATTCACTGCTTCTCTTTATTGTTGCTCGGATAGCAGTACCGATTCTACAAATTGGTTCACCTTTCTCAAGTAGAATTGTACTCATATTTTCTGAGCAGACGGAGAACGTCTGAAACTAAGTAGAGACTCCCGGCGATCACCAACGGTCCACCCTCTGCGATTTGGGCGGCCAGACGAAGTGCATCCTCCAATTTTCCCAAAGCCTCCTCCGTGTATTCCAATGTTCCGAGCTCCTTTGCTACTGACAGTACAGATTTTGCCTCTTCTGAGAAGACCCAAGGCATACCGTCTACGAGGCCAAATTCGACTGCGACAAGATGATCACCTGGTCTAGTGAAACAGGAGAGTAGCGCTTGGATATCTTTCCCTCTAGATACGGCAACGATCCAAGTCACTGGACAATTTTTCTTGCGCAATTTCCTGTCAACGTAAGACCCGAGGACGTCTGCAGATTGAACATTGTGGGCTCCGTCAATAAGAACTTTCTGCATTTTACCGATTATAGGCTCAATGTTGAGCATTTGCAAGCGGCCCGGCCATACAGTCTTTTGAACTGCTGGTAGCAAATGCGTTGGCTCCAAGGATGGATAGCTTTGAGCACAGGCCTTTCTCAGGGCTTCAAAAGCCAAGCAAATGTTGATTTGCTGATGACACTCGAAGGAGCCTTTGGACAACACACTCCATACTCGATTGTCTGAAGCGAAAGCCTCAGCAACGACCGATAGGGGAGGGGTGCCAACATCTCTTGCATTGTTAGCTAGGACGTCTAGCACAAGTGGATCGTTGCTGCCATCAACAACACAGGACACATTCCGTTTCATGATACCAGCCTTCTGGTAAGCAATTTCCTCCAAGCTGTGTCCAAGAAGAGATTGATGGTCTATGCCGATCTTGGTGATCACAGTGACCAATGGTGTTGAAAGGACATTCGTGGCATCAAGTCTGCCACCCAAACCGACTTCGACAACGCCCACTTCGATTTTTTCTCGATTGAAAATTTCGAATGCTGTAGCAGTCAATAGCTCAAACTCAGAAGCCTTGATGTTCTCGGTCAGGTCTTTGGCTTTCACGGCCGCCTCAACCTCATGGAATAGGCTTTCATTCACGGTCTCCTCATTGATACTTATGCAATCCCATCTATCGATTAGATGCGGAGAAGTGAAGCGGCCGCACTTTACTTTGCCAGCGCTTAGCATTGCAGACGTATAGGCACAGACAGAGCCTTTGCCGTTGGTGCCTGCTACATGTATGGCCTGCCATAATAGTGGAGTGTCCTTCAGAAGTCGAGTAACCCGGGTGAGACCGAGCTCAATCATGACAGCCTGATATCATGTTGAACGGGCAACCAGGTTGTGAATGGAATGTGAAGTCAGTCTCACAGAGTCGGCAGATCGAATCAGGTCGTCGATGGATAGAGGTGAGGTTCTGAAACGGGCCTTCTGGAAGCAAGGGGCTGATCTGCAAGCGCCGCCCGCGGCTGTACTTAGGTAGGGCTGAAGCTACTTTAGGCTTCGCGGTTCGCCTGCCACCCTTTCCGTTTCCTCAATCGCAAATTCCATCCACCATTCGTTGTCGCGCGCAACCAAAACTTCTTCAGTACCTTCGCGTACTGCTTGTCGCTCGAGTTCGAGTGTTGCGCCGAATCTGCGCGATGGGTTTACGGTGGGTCATCGCCTTGGATCATTGTTGTTTGTCGCGGACTCGCGATCGTGCTTGCGCATCGCCTGTTGGCGTCAATATCCCCTCGCGTGTTTAGCAGCCTCGTTATGCATACACAACTCCAGGCAAACATTATGCTAATCAATGATGTCTCCACAACAGAATGTTCGTCGAGCCCGAGGCCACCGAGCCCAAACCCACCATCAAGGCAGACCCGACAGCTTCTGCGAGATCATCGATACGCCGGCAACGCACCGTCAGATATAGCCCCAATGTTCGCGATCATCAATCAACTCTCAATTCTCTACTCTCGCGCAACCGAAATCGCTCCCAAGGTCGCATGCGGATGCTAGCCGATCGTCGCTCGTTGCTCGAGGACATACGTCGACGGGATCGAAGCGCAGCCTCGTCCGCATCCAGTCCGGATGATGTGCAGGACTTCGAAGCAGAAGCTGACCTTGCGCACTCAGAGGCAACTCAGCGCAACCGTCTAGAGAGTGGGCGAGCATTGCTCCGGGATGCACTCAGCTATGAGCGCCCAGGTCGGCGCATGCGAATTGCACGGGAGAACTCCCTTTCTGGAACCCGTGAAGCGCGAGACCGCGGTCCACCGCTCAACGCCGACGACGTCGAAGGTCTTCGTACTTTATCTAGATCTGAGGACACAAGATCGCCACCTCCGGGCTACATGCCAACACCCCCCTACACCTCTGGAGATATCTCGAGTCGGTCTTCTCCTTACATTCCTGCGCCTTCTTTAGGTACGGCTCCACTTACCCCGGGGTTTGCTCCAGCGCACAGGCTCGACCGTCGAGACGAAGCCAGAGCCAATCTTGAGCGAGAAGAGGTCCTCGTACGACTCTCCGCAAGGATGAGTGAGATGAGGGATGCCGGCGAGCGCGAGTACGTGGCAGGGCATCGTGCCGAGATCAACAGAATGAGGAGCCGTGACCCCGCGGAGCTGACGTTGGAGTATCGCGAGGCCGAAGCCGCGTATTTGGAATCTGTCGAGACACGTCTAGATCTGATGCGTAGGATGAGAGAGCGTGACCTATCCGAACTCCCTCCCTTGCACCGAATGAGTCGCCCCTTTCAAGACATCGTCCGTGCCACCCATGGTCACTCTCAAGGCAGTCTGGACGGTCTAGGAGACCGAGAGCGTAGCTTTAGTCCGGAAGACGATCAATGGGAGACAATGCTGACGACCATCCCGCCGGATGAGCGCGTTCCCAGCCCACACTCGTCTTTCACATCTGCTACGGCCTCGTCTTCCTCCCTGTCATCCAATCCAGTCTCGTCATATGGCACACTTGTCACTGCACCTTCCACAGCTACCGATATTGAAGCTTGCCCAGCGGAATTCGATGATTCCGAGGACGACCCTATAGATCTCACTGATGCTCAATTATCACAGGCTGAGAGCCAGAGTCGACGCATCGAATCTCTATCTCAAAGACTCAATCAACAGCAAACCCGCGATGAGCATCAGGCGCGACGTCGGCGCATCTTAGAGCGAGAGCATGAGTTACAGCAATTGGAAGCCAATCTTCGCAGACTTGAGAGACAGATCTCGGAGGAACAATCGACTGCCGCTGGACGGCATAGGCGCGATGGAATCCGCTCCGGCCGGGAAAGGTTGTGATGTACCAATTTTTGATCCAAAAAAAGGAGTGTCATTTTCATCATCACACTTGACCTCCAATTTGAGAGGTCCCTGGCCATCAAGACACTACCGCAGGGGTTCTACCTTTAGGGTCTCTGCCAGACCGCATCCTCGGACTACCTCAGTGGAGGCTCCTTTTCTTTCTCACCGTTGGCTTTTTCTACGCTATTCAGAGGCAGGATCATCGGCTGAAGAAGACTTCGCTGGAAAACGATAACGGAAGACCTCTCGACGGTCACACGGTTGAGAAGGGTTATTTGAAGTGATCATGTACTATATTTATCAATAGATACTTTGAATCCACGAAACTTTATAGCTGGTTATCAGGGTTATCAATTTCCGAAATGTTCCTTGTTCAGGTCAAGTACAGCGTCTCAAAGGTAATGGCTCACTTCATTACACTTTATCTCGCTAATGATCAGCTTCCAATCCCTTGCGCATCGGGCTTGAAGCTCGGGTCCTCTCGACTAACAATCACCTCCTGCACCTCCAATCGATCCTCGACAATCTCCTTTCCATTCACCAAGTCGTTCTGGTCGGCCCTACTTCCCGCTTCATGTTCATCCATGGCAATCCCGGCTTTGATGTGCCTTTCGACCAGTCTCCTCCTCGCAGTCTCAAATTCTACTTCTGCAAACCACAACTCGTCCATCAATTCGGCGGCCTCCTTCCACAATCCCTTGTTCAGACTCAAGTAATTTCCCTCAAAGATGACAACTCGGGCTGTGGGATGAATGGGAATGTCGTTGGCGACAGGGTCTTTCATGGCATGGTCGAAGGAAGGGGCATAAAGAGTCTTTGATTCGGGCAGAATGGGCTTGCGCAAATCTTTGACTAGCTCCAGGAAAGAGGCATCGTCGAACGTGAAGGCTGCACCCCTACGACTGTGGGCGGTGGCAGGGTCGGGCATGGCAGACAGCTGGGCACGAGAAAGATGGTAGCCGTCCATGGGAACGAAAGCGGCAAGGGGGGTTGACGCACAGCCAGGTGCGCGCTGCTTGTGGATGTCATTAAGTCTGTAGGCGATAAGACTAGCCAGGGTGGTTTTGCCTGTAGGTCTGTGAGCGGCGCAGCCTGAACAGAGGGCCAGTTCATGCTGTTGGTGCATTTCAACCTGAGCCAGGAATGCCGGAGATGGCGATCAACCATCGTTTGGAGGTGGGCAATTTGGTGTAATTCGCTAGAAGCAGTCCTGATCAGACCGAACGCATGGCAGCCTGGCGGGATAACTCACCCCAAGTTTTACTGACCAGACGTTCGACCTGCTCTTCCATTTCATCGATGACCAGACTCTGACAAAGCGGCCAGCTTGCGATATAAGCTGTCAATTAGAATGCTGAAGCACAACAGCATACCGGACCAGCAAGGATCACAGTGGAAAAGGCACTTTTGCTTTTGCCCCACCCCACATTCATGGGAACGCCCCGCACTTGGCTTTCAGGAGCTCCCGTCCCCAGCCAGCAAAGCAATTGTAACCAAAGAAAGAGCGGTGCCACAGTAAAGTAGATTCTGCTAGTGTGACTTGTGGATAAGGTTATACTCCCATGCGCTCCCATGACCAACGATCTCCTACACCAGCCACCGTGTGCGTGTTCCACATCGAAACAAAAAGGCTGCGCTAGATGCTCGCAAGTGGAGAAAGGTGTGCAAAGCGCCTGAAGGAGATGTAGATTTCGTACAGAGAAAGCTTGAGCTCCACTCGCATGAATGAAGCCCAAGCTCCCACAAGGCGAACGAGATTGTGCGGCCAGAGCATGCCTCCCGCGCGACGGATGGTTTCCATCTGCTCTTCGAAGACCGTTCTGCTACAGTAGCGGGCTAATATCATGAAATTACGGACGGGTCCTTCCCGGGTATGGAGATTCTCATCTAAGCTGCGAGCTTGTCAAAGGTCAGCCAGTGGGAATAGAAGGAAAGCCATCGGAGCGGTACGTACTGAGGTCGTTGGTTTTCAGGATCAGGAGTATGATGCGTGGAACTTGGCCGAGGAGTTGGACGAGCTACATTGCGTCAGTAGATGAGCGATGTCTTAAGCACAGTAAAGGGACTGTGACCTGCTGCAACATGCCCTCGCCCATAGCTCCAGAGATGACTTCCTTCTCCTCCTCTGATCTCGTAGACACAACTGAGTGAGTGACCGCTGTAAAGTCCCGTCCAGTAATAGCACTAGCGAACAGAGCGAATTGGTCATCTGTAATCCCAGCAACGTCGTAGGCGTATCTTCGCATCTTTTCCTCATCAGAGTCTATGACTGCCAACCATAGCTTGGCATAGCTTCGGCGCAGCTGCTTTGGTATATCTCTGTAGAGGCCATGATCATACAAGATGATATCAAAGTTCGATCTTCGCCTCGAGTTGTTTTTCCGAATGGCGATGTTTCCCCCGTGCGGATCACAGTGAAGAGGAGTGTCTCCGAATATCATTTCATTAAATATACGTGCTAAGGCGGCGGAAACCTCGTCACGGTCGATGCCGTTTGAATCGAGGAAATCAAGGTCGTCAGTCCTATGACCGGCTACGTTTTCCATGACCAAGATGCGTTTCAACGCCCACTTCACGTCTGGTACGACTAAGGGCGAATCAGATATCTTTGAAAAGTGTTCCCGCGTACGCAAGGCATTCTCCCCTTCGAGGGCAAAGTCCAGCTCTTGGGGAAGCGAAGCTTCCATTTCGTTCGAAAGCCACTCCAAATCGTACTCTGGAAAGAACGTCTTCAGTGTCGAAAATGTAAACCTGGTTAGAAAAAGGTCTAGGGGCACCCATTCTTCTAGCGCAGGATGTTGCACTTTCACGGCCACCGTCTCACCGGAGCCTTTCATTGTGGCCAGATGAACTTGAGCGAGCGAGGCGGCGCCAACCGGGGCTCGTTCAAATTCCTCGAAGTGGAATTCTATGGGCGACCCTGTATCCCGGGAGAACATATCGGCAATCGATTCGTATGAGGACACCGGACACTTGTCCTGTAACGGTATGAAAGTTGTAGTCCATTCTTCTGGCAGTAAATAATTCATGCTACTTAAATGCTGACCCAGCTTGATGAAAATCGAACCATTCTGCTCCAAGACTTTGAGGGTACGCTCTGCACACCTTTTGTGGCAAGCTTTGAGAATTAATGGCCACTCTTCGCCGCCTTCATCCTTCAGCTTGAGCGTCAATTGATAGCTATATATTAGAAATTAGTTAGATGACTGAGGTCGACGATGACAGGACTGTTGGCAAGACTAACTCACGGACACTTCGAACAAGTGCATATGCAACACGGAGTGATCGTTTTACTGCCACATAGCTATGTTGCGCAGTCTCTGTCAAGGCAAAGGTCGAAACCACCCCTATGATTGCTATGAGAACCATCAAACGCCGCCTTGTCTTCCATTCAGATTTCAAAATCGAATCGTTAGATACCCCAGTACGCGCGTGTGGCTGATCTCGCTTGGAATGCCGTGCGATAGTACTCTGATTTCTTAGACATTTTATTCGACTTTCTTCCAATCTTGAGCGAGTTGCAGGTCTGGTCTTGCATGTCGCAGACTGGACGTTCAGGTTCTTCAGTCCGCGCGAACATCTCTGACAGATCCAAAGGCTGGGCTTCGTCAGCCCAGCAACCTGCCCGAGCGCCCGCATGCTCCAATTCTCAACTCAGGACCATTTGATCTTTCTTCTACCCAGATGTCATCATGTACATGATCGAGCCTCCATCCAAAAAACCTACGCGAGGAGACCCTTTGCCTTTGAAGCACGGGAGATTCTAGGCTAATAAGTTAGCGCAGAACCGCCGACCTATCGGGGGCGCTTATATAACGTCGTAGGCTCGAGTTATTTTATCCGGAAACCTCACTTTTTAAAAAAATGATATTCGGGTCCCTACTAAAAGTCGACCGAGTCGTAATTTTCGTAATTAGACGAAATATCGCTATAACCCTTATCTAAAAGATAGATATATCGAATCTAATACTTTCGATGTTACTCTTTAACCCTATATATAAGAGGAAAAATATTAATAAAGCGTTTTTACTCCTATATACGTCGCGAATAGGTATTTTTATCGTCTAATCTATTAAGATTCTATTATAGATATAAATATTATAACCTTAATCTAATTAGATAAGGATGCTTAGTATACTTGGCGTAGGCCTATATCCTAATATTTTACTCTATAGACTAAAGATTATTATCTTTCCACCTACTAATTAACCCTTATAGGATTATTCCTTAATAAATAGTAGTAATACCTAATTCGATTAGTCCTATATCTTTATATATAGCTATAACTAATTGAAACGCTCCTCTACTAGTTACCTCATCTCCTATAGGTACCCTATAAAGCCTTAGTACTAGAAATCGCTCCTTAATAGTTACTCCGTATATCCTAATTACGAAGACTCTATACTACCTTAGTAATAATATCGACCCTTTAGCTAGGCTTATCGACTAATTAGAATACCTCCTAAGAAAGCTAATAAAGTACCTATTCGCTAGCCTACTATAGAGAATAATAGTCCTATTAGCTCCGTAGCGGGACTAAGCGGAGAAGGAGACAAAAAAGATTAAGAAATCGCTACGAGGGAACCTACTAATAGGCCGTTTACTATATAAGATACCTTATTAGTTTCTAGTTTCTCTAGCTAGTAGGTTAATAGCCTAATAACGTTATTTTCGGGGACAATAGATATAAAATTAGACCGACGATTTAGTCGATTTAATAAGACTCGTTAATAGTCGAATCCTATACTAAGTATCGAATATCTACTAAAGGATTTAACTAATAATATCGAAGAGGAGGCGTTTAATAGACGAACTCATCGTAGGTAAATAGCTCCTAATTTACTCCACTAATTACTCCGCTAATAGTTTAACTAATTAGAGTAGTAGCTAAGTTTAAACCTTAAGAATTAGATTCTTCTACCTAAGCCTTACTACCTCGAAGGAATACCCTAAGAGTCTATACGTTAACTTAGGTAAAGACGTTATATTTAGAAACGTTTATATATTCGTTTCTTAAGTACGTCGGGTCGCTATAACAAAGCTAGGCGTATCGACGAACCTATATCTTTGCTTTCGAGGCTCCGCAATAACCTAATACGTTTCTAAATCGCCTTATAGCTAAATGTAAGCTATCTTATTCCCGTGTATTTAATAAAATGCACTCCGAATACTATACTATAGATAACGTTAAAAACTAACGCTTAGCGGATAAATACGTTCGAAGCCTTCTATTCTATAGTAAGGATTTATAATAGTAGTCTACGACTAGACTCTAGGGTTTATAGTAATATAAAAACGAGGAGAGAATAAAAGACTCTATTCTCTAGTAAGACTAATTCTTAAGGAGAGTCGGGAGAATCCCTAGAGGTCGTCCCCTTATCTAAGGTAACTCGTAGCTAAGGTACTAAGGACTCCGCTTTCCTAATAAGATAATATAGCTATAGGACTCTTATCTCTATACGTACGCTATCCTATATTCGTTAACTAATTATAATAATTATCTCCTCTCTTTAAAAGGCTCGTCCTCGAGTCTTTATCGCGTAGTAAGCGTTTTACTAGAGCGATAGGACTATAAAAATATAGAGTAGCCTTAATAAAAACCTTTAAACCCTAGTAGGGATATAAGGAAAAGAGGTTCCTACGTATTTACGTTATTTATCCCGCTAAATTACGGTATTAATATACTTTACTTTATTATTAATTTTTCCTAGCGTACCGGAGTCGTAGGCTTAGCGCGCTTAGCGAGCTCCGCCTTATTACCTAAAAATAACTTTACTATATTTTCTTCTCCTTAAAATTCTTATTAATATTTAAGTTTCTAAGATACGCTAGCGTTATTTATATATTAGAATAGCTTTTAAGTATCGAGCTAACTATTTATTAGCTACGTACGTCTTTCTTTAAAATTTAATTTAAATTCTCTAAATTTAAAATTTTATTCCGAACCTTATAAATTTCTTAACCTATAATTTATATTATACCGCGTTTCGCTTATAATAGGCGGCCGTAGAGGACGCCGTAATACGTCGGTAGATTAAGAGCCTATAAGAATTTCTTCGCTAGCCTCGCTTACGCTTCTAACGCGCTTATAGGTCTCTTTTATTAAAATATCCTAGCGCTCCGCGTACGGCCCCGAGAAATTAAGAAAGCCTATTTATTCCCGGTATATTAAGAGATACGGGGAATTTAACTTTAAGGAGTATAATATTATTAAGATTAGTAGAGTTATATATTCTAAGTATACTTACTATACTAAATAATAGTACGACTATATACCGGTAATAGCTTATATTCTAAATATATAGCGGTACTATACTAATCGATATTATAGATTCTAGCTCGTAATATTTATAAGGTTAATCTTATACTTATCCTACGAGACTCGTACGCGCGTAATATTAATAAAATAGTAGAGATTAGCGAGCCTATAGAAGACGATATTTCGCTAGGTATAGAAAGATATCGCGAACTTAATACGGAAACCGATACTTAGGTCGCTACGCTAGCTATACGTATTAATACCGTAACTAAAGCGATTACTACTACTACGCGTATCGAGGGTAGGCTTAATAATAAGAAAAAACCTACTAATATCGACGTTTAACTCTAAATTCTAAAGGTAATTAACCGCCTTATAAATTCCGTAGAGTATTTAATAGATAGCTATCGCTTCGTAGTATATTTCTATATACTTCCCTTACGCTTTATATACGTAACCCTACTAACTTTTCTTTAATATAGATTAGCGCCTCTCGGGCTAGGCGAAGGCTATAAGGATTTTATAGGCGAGGAGAATAGTAATAGCGGTAGTAATAGTAACGGTAATAGGGCGCCTTAATTACGCTTCGCCGGTACTTATACCGGCGAGAAGAGAGGATCGATACCTCTACGTCCCTATTACGTCTCTATTATTAATAGCGAGTATAGTCTTTTACTTCTTATATCTTAAAGTTAGGCGGTAACTATACGTCTCTCGTACTTCTTATATATAAGGTTCGCGAGATTAATACTCGTATAGCTTAGCTTCTAGGGAATAGATAGAAAAATAGAATCTTACTTAAATTCTTATTTCTATTCTTACCCTAATACTATAGTATTATTACCTACCCCTACTTTTTCGTACGTCGCCGTTTTATACCTTAATTATACTCGGCGCGTAGCCTTAGCGTACTATCTAAATATTCGGATAGCTTCTAACTATTATACTCTAAAGGGTAATATTTCTACTTTACTATATAAGATACTACGCCTTTATATATACGTTTTTTTTTAATCTTCTTTACGTCCTACTCCTTCTTATCGTTTATAAGTTCTAGAGGGGGAAGCTTAGGGACGTTCTTATCGCCTTACCTACGCTTATATAGCTCTAATAATAATATATAGAATACCGGATATATCCTATAAATTATTAGTAAGGTAAGGTAATAGGCCTATAGCCCGCGTACTTTTAGGATACGGAATAGACTAATTAACTTATAGGAGAGCTTTCTACTTAGTCTTCTTTACTTTAAGTTCTTCGTCGATAATATAACTAAATCCTCTATATTAAATTATATTAGTTTATAGTTCTAGTTATAATACTTAACTTACGATTTAACTACGCTTTATTAATATTATTCGAGCTCGTTTCGTAGTCTATCTAGATTTTCTACTCGCTTTTTTATACCCGGTACCTCCTCTTTATAGGCCTCGTCCTTAAGGCGTACTTCGATCGTAGACTTATAGCCGTATATCGCTATAAAGGGACTTATTCCTAGTAAGGATTATTTAGCGCTATAGTAAACGTATTTAGCTAATAGTAATAGGTTAACCTAGTTACTTTATTTAATATTATAGTATATACGAAGGTAGTACTCTAGAGTTTAATTTTAGCGTTCCGTCTACCTATCCGTTTAAGGATAAAACGTAGTACTTAGCCTATATTTTACTTTCGAATAATAATAGACTTCGGACTAAAATAAACTTATAAATAAGCTTCCCCTATCGAATATTATTCTACTTAGCTACCTATATCGTAGAACGATTTCCTCCTAGAATAATTTAGCTAGGTCTACTACTTTAATATCCTTTTATATAGGAATATATCTCGTTATTTTCGTATAGCGGTTAACTACTATAAGAATTATATTATAAATAATACCCTTCCGCTTATTTAGCGGTAAGTCGGTAATAAAGTTAAATATAATTTCCTTTTAAGGCCTTTCTAGCTTCGGTAAGGACTATATTTCCCTATAGGGTTAATAGCGTTTCGCCTTCGTTCTTTAATATATATTATAGGTATTTATATACTCTATTACGTTTTTTAGGAGAGTTTTCTAAAAATACTTATACCTAATTAGGTCGTATATTTTATCGATACTAAAATAACCCGCTAAAGGGTCGTTATAGTTACGTTTTAATAGCTCTTCGCGTACGGCTCCTTCTATAGGAATATATAACTTATCGTTATACCTAAGAAGTTCTTAGTTATCGAATACCTAAGTACTAGCCTTAGCTATATAGTTATCTATCGGTTCCCTAGCTCTTCGCTAGCGAACGAAGGTATCTTCTTTTTAAAGAGCCCTAATTAATTCGATTATAGATTTTATTTCTATTTTATAAGGCGCTTTATACGTAGCTATTATACGTATAATAGTTCGTAGGATAAGCTATTTATATTTAGCTTCTCCTAATAATATAGGCTACTCTTTAGCTATATTATTATCTCTATAGATAGGCGTCTCGCCTAGA
>JAABUP010004093.1_pt1 | contig 24444 bp, 21 predicted proteins | sample 5559201 | NCBI WGS metagenome assembly JAABUP01 (sample SAMN10711887, study PRJNA513373) | rock metagenome | isolation source: Antarctica rocks | place: Antarctica
CGACGATGCGATAGGCGAGCGCATAGACGCGCGGGGCGTGGCGGTCGAAGAGCGTGGCGAAGGCGTCGCCCTCGCCGCGCCGCGCGCGCGCCACGAGGTGCGCGTCGACGGACGACGCGTCGGGCGCATCCTCCGGCACGTCCGTGGCGGAGTCCGGGTCCGGGAATACATGCTGAGCCATGCTACCTCGCGCGGGTGGTCATCGACGGGCGGGGCGTAACACCTCATCCCCGCCTGAGCATTGTAAGATACATACCATTAGACCATGTGCGACGCAGGGGTGCAACAGCACGCCTCCTGGCAGGGCAATCGCATCTAAAATTTAGGCCTTGAGAGGCCCAAATTCAGGCTGTCGTGCGACAGTAACGCATTATGCATTGCGTTTTTTGTCTCGAGTAGAAGTGCAGCCACGTGTCCATACGAACCAATTGCGGGATATTCGGCCGCATGAGTCGCATCATCCCTAACCAATACGGCTCACTGTAGTGCGAAAGCGAATTTAGTGTCTTTTGGTAGAGTGCGGGTGCTCAGACCGTACGGTACCGAAGGAGACCCCTGATGCCAGAGGCAGTCTACCGCATGATGACGCTGTTGTGTACCCTCGTCGCGCCGGTGCCGGTGGGGACGAACCGGGGGCTGCTGCACCTGCTGTGGATGCTGGTGAGCGGGCGGCTGCTCGCGACGCGCAGGGCGGTCATCCCCGGCTTGAGCGAGAGCGGGTTGTCGCGGGGGGCCGTGCGCCGGGCGTGGGCGGCGCTGGGGCAGGGCGACTGGACGAGCGCGGCGTTGCTCACACGGTGGAGGGGGCTCGTCGCCGCGGAGGGATACTGGCAGCCACACACGCATGGCGGCTATCGCCCGGTGGCGGTGGACGTGACCGCGTTCTGGCGCCCGCGGCTGCGCGCCTGCCCGACGGTCCACTATCACGCCGAGGCGGGCCGGGCGGTGCCGGCCATCCCGTTGGGCCTGATCGCGCGCGTGGGGAGCGTGGGCCGCCAGCGTCTGGCGCTGCCCCTGGCGCTCGTGCGCGCGGACGCGGCGGACCCGCGCCCCGGCACCCAGGAGCGCCTGCTGGTGCGCGCGGCGGTCGCGCAGTGCGCGGCGGACGACGCCTTGGTGCTGGATGCGGGGTTCGGGCTGGCCCTCCTGCACGCGGAAGGGGCCACCCGCTACGTCGTGCGCCTGGCCAAGAACAGCGCCTTCCGCCGCGCCCGCCCGCCCGCGTAGGTTCCGTTGGGTTTTGCTGATGTGCCTGAAAGCTGTTCGTTTCGAGCACTCGTTAGCATCGATTCCCTGCCCCTTTCAAGGCCCAGGGCTATCAAATCGGCCGAAAACGCCAGGATCTACGCGCCTCACCTGAAGGTCTTTCGTCAATAATACGTCAAGTCAGCAGAACCCAACGGAACCGCATGGCCTGCTCCATCCGAGCGACCTGGGCCGACTCCTCCGGTTCCTCTATTACGGCGTCGAACTGACGACGGCGACGACCGGGGACCCCATCCACGTCGGCGTTCACCTCTGTCGGCATGTGCTGGCCACGACGGCCCACCACGACGCGGGCGTGCCCTACGACGTCATCGCCTTCCTGCTGACGTACCGGCGGATGATGCCGCGCGACCAGCGCTCGCCCGTTCCGGCGGCGACCCTATATTACAGCAAACCTCGTCAGCAGGATGCCCTGGCGCTCTGGCAGGCGTACCAAACGGCCTTGGCCACGCGCTGCGCCCACCTCCCGATGGTCGCCCCGGCCGCACGCGACCTGGCGACCATGGACGCCTGGTTACAGGAGGTGTGGGAGCGCTTCGGCCTGCTGGGTCCGACCGCGCTGGGGTGGTGCAGCGCCGGCCTGTGCGTGCGGGACGACCGGCGGCAATGCATCGGTTGCCCCTGGCTGGTGGAGGACTACCGCATGCTGGGCTTCGCCCTCCGCTGGCGCCGGATGATCCTGATCGAACTCGACCGTCTGGAGCAGGCGGCGCTCTCGACAGATGCGCGCCAGAAGCGACGGATGGTGGAGAACCTGGATGGGCAATCGCCATGATGCGCCACCAAGAGGCCGTGGTGCACGCGCACGGCCAGTTGCCACATTTCCTGACGGTGCCGCGCCCAACGATGGAGGGGAAGGATGTCGATGCCAACTAGCGCACCTAGGGGCGGCCCATATGCCCACCTACGCGCGCACGCCGCCCAGGCGAAACAGCGCACCGTCGAGCGCCTGCGCGACGCGATCGCCGCCATTGAGCGTCGGGGTGACCCGGTCACGACCGCCACGATCAAGCGCGAGGGCAACCTCGACTACTCCGCCTACTATCGCAACGACGAGGCCTACGCGCTGTACCGAGAGCACGCCACCCATTTCAAGCCCACGCTCGGCGCATCCAGGAAGCGCCGACATCGCACGACGCGGTCGATACGGGAGCAGTCAGCGTCGGCAGGCACCCGGCAGATCCGCGACCCATTGATGGCTTACAAAAGACTCGCGCTCGTCGCGAAGGTTAGGGCCGCCCAGGCCGAGCGCGACGCGGCCCGTGCCGAGCGTGATGAGGCCACGCGCCAGTACCAGAATCTCCTCCGTGAACATCTGCAATGCGCGCAGACCATCTTCACCCTGCAGACTAAACTGGCGCAGTTCGACGAACACCGCGACTACCTACGTCGCACGATGCAGGAGCGTGAGCACCACCCGTGATGAGGCCGCGCGCCCGAACGCGCCTCGAATCGAACGAGCGGCGGCGAGTGAGACCGAGAGGTGTGGCTCGGGCGCAATCGCGCGGAGCGCGAAACGGTTGTTGACGAGACCAGAGTGTTTAAGGCAGACGCCGCAACGGGCGTGGCTGCGCATGAAATGAAAGAAGTCCGAGAAAGACCTGGAAACGCATCGGCCCATCGATCTGCTCGACGATCGGACGGCCGCCACAGCCGCGTCCTGGCTCCGCCAGCGCCCGACGCTGACGGTCATTGCTCGCGACCGCGCGCAGGACTATGCGCGTGGGGCTGCAGCCGGAGCGCCGCAAGCTGTCCAGTCCTGGTCAACCTGCGTGAGGCCGTCGCGCGCTACGTCCAGCGGGTCCGGTCGGCCTTGCGCCAGGTGCTCACCGACGACGCGCCGGGCGTGCCCGAACCGCTACCCGTGCTCCTCACAGACCGTCCGGCACAGCCGCGCTACGGTCGGTCACCGCACCTGCACCGCCTACAGGAGGCACGGCGCGCCGAGCGGGAACAGCGCTACCAGGAGGTGAAGCGGCTGCATGCGCTCGGTCTCAGCTATCGTCAGGTGGCCCGCCGGTGCGGCCTGTCCGCCCGGACGGTACGGGAGTGGGCGCACACTGAAACGCTGGCGCCGGACCGGCGCGGCTATCACGCCGTCACGAGCAAGATTGACCCCTTCGTCCCTTATCTGCAGCAGCGTCTGGCCGAAGGCTGTACCAATCAGTCTCGTTTATGGCGGGAGATCTGCACGCAGGGCTTCACGGGCACACGCGAGTTGGTCGCCAAGTGGATCCACGCCCAATACGGCGATCAGGCAGCGTTGCACAGGACACTCTCGTCTGTGCTCCCCTCGACCCAGCAGCTTACCTGGCTCATCCTCGGTCAGGATGAGGGGTTAGCGGACGACAAGGCGGCCGTGTGGCAGCGCCTCCAGCAGCATGAGGGAGTGGCGCAGATCCGGGAGTTGGCCCGGCAGTTCGCGGCACTGGTGCGTGAGCGCCAGCTCGACCACCTCGATCCCTGGCTCGACGCCTGTCGCACCAGGTCAATCGAGGAGATGGCGACCTTCGCCGTCGCGCTCACGAAGGATGACGACGCGGTGCGCGCCGCGCTCACACTGCCCTGGTCGACCGGACCGGTCGAAGGGCATATCCACAAGGTCAAGCTGATCAAGCGCAGCGCCTATGGACGAATGAAGCCGGACCTGCTGCGACAGCGCGTGCTCCACGCTGCATGAATCTGGACAGCAGGGCGGGAGCGCGCTGTGCGGGGCCATCGGTACAGCGCACCGACCACGGGGCCGTCGTCTTGGTGTGTCACAGGCTATCCTACTAAAGAGGACGGGCAGCAGGGCGGCGGGGGTATGAAGGAGGCAACCGTGATCTCCAAGAAGGACAAGGATGCGCCGCAATCGCTCGAGGCGCGGCTGGCCGATACGCTACGCACGGCCGGGTGTGAGGGGTGGCTACATGCCCTGGATATCGACAGCGGACAGGCCGTCGGGTTGCATCCCGCGCACGTCGTCGTGGCCGCCTCGGTGTTCAAGGTTGGTGTGGCGCTTGAGTTGTATCGGCAAGCCGCCGTCGAGGGCCTCGTTTTAACCGACCACGTCCACATCACCGATGACAATCGGACGGCGGGACCGACCGGCTTGTCCAACGGTCACGATCCAGCAACCCTCTCGCTACGCGACCTCGCCTCGCTGATGCTGTCGATCAGTGATAACACGGCCACCGACGCGCTCATCGCGCGGGTGGGTTTGGAGCGGATTAATGCCACCGTGCGCGCGCTTGGATTGCAGCATACCGTCCTCATGAGCGATCTGCGTGGCCTCATCGGTTCGATCATTGAGGACGCCGCTGTATCGAGCTTAGACGCGCTCTGGTCGCTGTCGGAGGAGGAGCGGGACGTGCGTTTGGCACGGTGCCGTGCGCTTCAGGCCGCGCGCGCGACGCGGACGACGCCGCACGACATGACGCGTTTGTTGCGCGGCATCTGGCGTGACGAGGCGGCCCCGGTGGCAGCGTGCGCCGAGGTGCGACGCCTGATAGGGCAACAAGCCAGCTATCGGCTCGCCGTCGGCTTCCTGGACGGGATCACGGTCCAGGCGAAGAGCGGGAGTCTGATGGGGCGGATTCGCAATGAGATCGGCGTGGTCACCTATCCGGATGGGCGGCGGTACGCGGTCGCTGTGTTCACACGCTCGCACCGCGGAGCATCCCGGCAGCCGGCTATCGACAGCGCCATCGGTGCCGTCGCCGCCTTGTCCATTGAGCAGATCCGCCAGGCATAAGCCCGTCGCCCCGTGTCTTTCTGGCGTGCGGCGTGCGATGATGCAGTCACTGATACGCCGTTGCTACAGGCCTATTCATGGAACTTGCGGAAGAGCCACGGTCATGTGGCCGAGTCCAGTACGTCCAGATGGCCTGCCCCACGGCGTAGCCGAGCACGCCGAGCCCCAGCAACACAGGCATCCAGCGGGAGGCCGCCGTGGCGGTGCCGGCCGTGCCCACCCGGTCGCGCCGCCACGGCCAGGCCAGCCCCCCCCAGCACAGCGGGAGGGCGAGCAAGGGGCCGGCGCACTGGGCCACGTTATCGACGGCCTGGATGACCGGATAGGGCGCCGGCCGCAGCGCCAGCCAAGCGGCGAGCAGCCCGTTGTAGGTCAGGACCAGGGCAAGGCCCGCCCACAGGGGCCGTAGAATCCCGGTTAGGGAGGAGGAGGGGGCAGCGGTCGTTGACATAGGGCGGTCCGTTCTCAGGGTGCCCGGCCGCTGCCGGCGAGCTGGCGGGCGTAGCGATCCACGTCGCCGACGTGGAAGCGGGCGTCGCCACTCGGCGTGCGGAAGGTCGGCGCGATCGCGCCGCGCCGGGTCGCGCGCAGGAGTGTCATCTTGGAGATGTGGAGGCGCGGCGCGGCCGCGCCCGTCGTCAGATAGGCGTCGCCATTGCCGTCGTGGTTCCGCTCCATGTCCCCTCCGTCCCGTGGTGCGCATTGATGCGCGTGTTCCAGTTGGGACCATCATAGAGGCCAAGGGACGGTCGGCGCAATACCCCGGTCAGGGAGGTCCCCTTTCGGGTACGCCCATATGGGGGGTAGCGCCTGTTGTAGGCGCCGGTGCCAGGCGTCGGCGCACGGACAGTGACAGCCCTATCGACGGAGGACGGACCACGCGGCCGCCCTCATGGCCGATCGCGGAACGTGACGGTGGCGCGGCCGCCCGTCGTCGTCGCCCCGCTCACTGGGTCCTGGCTGGTGAGTTGCCGCGCTGCCCACAGGACGAGCACCCAGGCGACGGGTAAGACGAGCCACGTTTCCCAGGGCCGATCGGCCGGTTGGAGCGTCAGCAGCGGCAGTCCATCGCCCAGGCCCGTCAGCACGAGCGTCGCCCAATGCGAGAGGAGCAGTGCTACGACCCCGACGAGTAGGACGGCGCGGCCAGCGCGGGGCAGGGCCGGCCACGACGGGGGTCGAGGTCGGGCGTGGCGTTGCGCGGATAGAGGTCGGGCATTATTGTCGTCACTCTACCACCACCGTCTCCAGCCCGAGCAACCGCCCCACTTTCTGCAGCGTCGCGGCCTCGTGCCCGATGCCCAGCGCGACGTGGTGCGTCGGCCCCTCTTGGCACCAGCGGTCCATGAATAGGTCGGGCGGCAGGGCGAAGCGCAGGCGGCTGTTGGTGTTGCCGATATGTAAGATCTCGCCGGGCAGCGCCTCGCCCTCGGCCACCAGCAGCTTGAGCCGCCCGTCGGCCGTCTGCGTCACGCCCAGGATCGTCACCGGCCCCGTCTTGACGGCAAACTCGACCGAGACCCCGTGGCCGGCCTTACCATGGTAGAGCCCCAGCCCGCGCAGGATCGGCCGTCGGTCGCTGATGGCGATGTGGCCGGGGCCGTCATGTCCCATCAGCATGAAGCCTTCGTCGAGATCCATGGCGTAGAACTCGGTGTACGAGCCGCCCGCGCCCAGCCGGTCCAGCAGCAGCATCGCCACGGCGTTCTTGAGGTCGCCCTCGCCCGCGCACGGCACGCCCCGCGCGGTCAGACGCGACCCGCCCAGGATGAGGGCGGCACCCAGTTCCTCGAACGCTCCGCGTCCGCGGTAGTAGTAGGCCAGCGCGTCCAGGTGATAGTCCGCCACGAGCCGGTCCATGCCCGCGGCCACCCGCGCCGCCCAGGAGAGCCGCTCGTCGGTGACCGAGTCGTCGAGCGCGAACATGTCCCTCGTCTCACGCAGCACGCGCCCCAGGTCCCCGTCCGTCGCCGCCTCGACGCAGGCTTGCAGGTCGTCCATCTCAAGCACCTCGACGTGCAGACCCAACTGCGCGTGGTGCTGCGTGACATCCGAATACAGGTCGAGCATGCCGGGGTAGGTGTGCCCCAGGAAACCCACGCGGACGTCGCGCAGGGCGCGCACGGCTCCGGCCGCCCGGCACCACTCCCGAATCTCCCGCCAGGCGCGTGTGTCATCATCGCCGGTGAGCAGGCCGGACACGACCTGGTAGGGGACGCGAGCGCGAGCGAAGGCCCCGGCGAGCTCGGGGACGCAGCAGGCCGAGCAGTTGGCGAGCCACTCGCCCGTGTCGGTGTGGGCGTAGTCGAGCGCGGCGACGGGCTGCAGGTTGAGCACGACGACAGGGACGCCAGCGCGCTGCACAGCGGGGAGCACCTGCGAGGAGGTGGCGTAAGTCGCTGTGTGCAAGAGGATGAGGTCGACCTGTGCGCGGGCGAAGAGGTCGCCAGCCTGACGGGCGCCGTCGGCGTCGTCGACGAGGCCAGCCGAGATAACGTCGGCCCAGGGCTCGACGCGCTCCGTCACCTGGCGGGTGTAGCCTTCCAGGCGCTCTTTGAGGCCGGGAAACTGCGGCCAGTAGGCGGCTAAGCCGATGCCGAACACGCCGACGCGCCCGCGCGCGTCATCTGTCGCTACCGGGGAGTTTGGAGTCGCGATAGGATGATCCCGGAACTTGCCCACAATTATTCTCCTCGGCCGCACGAGGCCGCGATCCGTGTGGATGTATCTATCGGCGCATGGAGCGCTTGCGAGTCCGTATCGAGCCGATGGCTCGTCACGATAGCGCGACGCTGTCGCCCCTTATCCGTTCGGTGGCGCTACCATGCACGACAGCGCGTCGGCATAGCCTCGCCGGATGTTACCCGACGCCTCGTCGGGGGTATCGTACTGTCCTTCGCAAGCGGCGGCCCGCCGGGGCTGCGGGCCGCCGTGCTGTTGCGGATGCTCTTACTGATGCCAGGTGTGATAGAGGGCGTTGTCGGCGCCGCGCACGAACACGTCGATGTGCCCCGCACCCCACGACACGGCCGCGGGCGCGCCGACGAAGGCGCCGCCGAGCGAGGAGAATCCCGACCATCCGTTCCCGTTATAGGTGTCCTGGTACAAGGCGTTGTCGCTGCCGCGTACGAACACGTCGAGCCGCCTGGCGCCCCAGGAGGCAACCGTCGGGCTGTCCGCCAGCACGCCGCCGAGATTCTCCCACGTCGTCGCGCTCGTGCCGTAGACGATGTGACACGCGCCCGTCCCCGGGATCTGTTCACTATCCAACTCGAGGAGGCTCGTCCCGTTCGCGGACGGGACGAGCGCGGGCCGCCAGCCGGTGCAGTCGCCGCTGCTCGTGGGAGCCGGGGTCAGCGCGACGGGCGACGCGACCTCGGACCACGATCCCTGCCCAAGGTTATCGTTCACCAGTAGCGTCCGACCGTTCTCGGGCGCGGCCGCCCCCGAGTTGCCGGATAGTTGCTTGGCGGAGGCCACGATCTCGCCGTTTGGCCCACCCGCAGGGCTCCGTACGATGTACGGCGTACCCTCCAGGAAGCGGTCATCGGCGGTTGCTACGAGGCTGCCGAGATCCGACACCGTCCCCCAGTTGTCGCCGTCCGCCGATACCTTGACGTGCATCTCGCTGTCGGGCCGGCCGACGACCTCGTAGCTCATCAGATACTGTCCGTTGGGCAGCATGATGACGACCGGCATGCCTGGGCGGGTGGAGCCGCCCTGCACGCCGACGTCCATGACCTCGGCCCCCCACGTCTGGCCCCCGTCCCGCGAAACGACGTGGCCGATAGCCTGATTGTAGCCCGCGGCGGACTGGCGCTCGTCCGAGAAATAACACACGAGGTTGCCGGCCTTATCGACCTGTAGCGTCGGCTCGTAGACGCCGACGCCCCGTCCCGAGGTCGCGCGGTTCGGTTGCGACGCCGGTGTGCTCAGATAGTGCCAGGTCTGTCCCTGGTCGGCGCTGCGATAGATCTGGAGATCGACCGCTGTCCCGTTAGTGGGTAAGACGGCGATCGCAGCGTAGAGCGTTCCTGCAGGGTAGGGCCCTTCCTGCCGTGGGAGCTCGAAGAGCGACGGCTCGATGACCTGCCATCCGTTGTGCTATGTGTCCACGAGGCGCGAGAGCGCCGACCAGGTGGCGCCCCCGTCGACGCTCCGATAGACGGGGTCTCCCAGCGGGACGCCGGTGTCGTAGTTCTCGCCGTTGGCGTGCATGGCGAGGATCGTCCCGTTGGCCGATCCGCTCTGTTGGAGCCGGATGGCCCAGGTATAGTTCGCGCTCGCGTTAGGGTACGTCGCGCGATCCGGGGTGTATAGCACTTGCCCGATATAGGCGTGGACCTGTGGCAGACCGCAGGCAAGCGAGGCGATAATTAGGGACACGGCGCTCGTGAGACGCACCGTAGCGCGACGGATTTTTAGACATGGCGTGACCATTGCGACTTCTCCTCCCACGTCGTGCGACGCGGGCAACAGCGGCGTGCGGCCATATGATCGCCTCTCCTCCGCTCCAGTGACGCGCGTAACCAACGTTTCTAGTGACGCGAGTGGCTAACATTGCCGGCGGATGCCGTCCTGTCCGCCTGCTATGTCGTTGCCTCGGACGGCGACCCGCCGCGGGGGGAGCTTTTGGCCAACTTCGACGTTTGGACGTTGTGCCGCATCGGCTGCCCCACGTCCGTCTACATAGTGATACAATCCTGCTGCCCTTTTCTCCTCCTTACCGTTCGCCCCTTGTTGATACCTGCCCTCTCTCGGCCGCGCGATCACTCCCCAGGCATGGACTCGCGCAGCAGGCGCGCCTCGCCCATAAGGCCGTACTCCATCACCGCGTACGACGCGCGCCATCCCTCGGCCTGCTCGCCCTCGACAAGGTGGGCCGCCCAGTGATCGCCAGCCCCCACGAAACTTTCCGGCCCCACGCGGTACCGCTCGCCGTACCCATCGTGGTGCGGGCCGAGCAGGTTGCGCAAGCTATGATACAAGACAAGTTCGATTGTGTTGGCTCCCTCCCGGAGCAGGGAGGTGAGCTCGACCTGGTAGGGCCGCCAGGCCAGCATACCGGCAGTCTGCCCATTCACACGCACCTCGACGACGGGGACCGTGAGCCGGTCGACGGCCAGCCAGACGCGCTCGCCATGGTGAGCGGGGGCGGACAGCGTGGTGCGGCAGGCCACGCGTCCCGCGTAGAAGGGCAGACCCTGATCGACCAGGTCACCGGGCGCCAACGGGTGGGGGCGCTGCAGGACGAAAGGTCCCCATATCGCGCGCACGGGCCAAGGCGGCGTCGGCTCCGGCGGGTCGACGAGCGCCCAGGAGGCCGGGGGACCTGCCGGTCGCCGTGCGGCGAGATCGTCAGCGTCCCGCGCGGCCACAGCGATGTCGCCCACGAGGTAGAGCGCCTCGATCTCCGTCCCGTAGCGGCGCGCTTGGTCGTCCACGCTGGACGGGTCACCGTGGGCGAAGGCGTCGTAGGCGATGTCGATGACGTTCTCGCCCTGCCGGACGTGGGGCGCGATGTCGATGGGCAGCCACCGTATGTCACGCCAGGGCGCGAGCCCGGTGTAGGCCACCGGTGCGCCGTTGACCCTGATCGCGGCGCGCTCTGGCCGCTCCATCACCAGGCGCAGCGCCCGCCCACCGCCGTCCAGGGCGCTCTCGAAGTGGTAGCACAGCGTGAGCGGGCCGTCGTAGCGCTCTTCGTTGAGGAGGCGCTGGACGGCGATAACGGGCACGGGCTCGCTCCATGCGCCGTCGCCCCGCCGGAAGGCCGCCCGATCGAGCGGCAGCACGTTGTCGTCCAGCCGTTCCACCTCCCACATATCGAGCCTCCGCCACACGTCCATCGCTCGCGGCGGCGGGGCGACCTCGAACGGCCGGAGGTCGCTGTCCCCGGCGAGGAACACGGCCGATTCGCCTGGCTCCAACTGGAACGGAACCGCGGGGAGCGTTCCGTGGCCGTCGTGCAGGAGCTGGTACGTGCCCAAGGCCAGGTCGAGCCGGGCGAGGGGACCCTCCATCGCCCGCAGGTGGAGCGTCCCCGCGACAGGCTCCTGGCGGGATAGGTTGACCAGGAAGACAATGTGCGCCGCGCCGACGCGCCGGGTTTGCTGCCAGAGCCAGCGCCGCGGCCCCGCGCCATCGACCGCGACGAGAGGCGGGGCCAGCGCGTCCAGGCGCGCGCCGAGAACCGTGCGCACCACCGGGCGCACATGCTGGCGCACGAACGCGCGGAGGCGCGCAACCTCCTCCCCATCGGCGCGCCCATCGACCAAGGTGGGGAGCGCGCCGGTCGACAGGATCGGGCCGCCGGCCTCGGCGAACTCCTCCAGCAGGGACAGCGTAGTCGCGCGCACGCTCACGAGGGATGGCAGCACGACCAAAGGGTAGGCCATTGCCCCGACGCGCACTAGGGGGCGCGGCCCGTCTGCGTCCACCTGTGCCGCCTCGGCCAGGATCGCCTCGTCCCCATAGTCGAACGTGCGCTGCAGCGCGAGCAGGTCGCGACTCAGCAGTTGGAACCCCTCCTCGACCGGCGCGATCCGCGCCGCGTCGTCGTAGTGGTACACGTCCCAGATATCCTGGCCCGGCGCGGGTGGGCGGCACAGAGGATACAAGCTCTCCTGCGGGTGCAGCACGAGCAACTCGGGGACCATCTCGCCCTGGGACATCAGGGCGCACAGACGCGCCAGATAGCCGTCGACGACGTTGTTGAGGGGCCACCAGGGCTGCTGGTACCAGAGGTCACAGGGGTAGTCGCGCTTGCGCTCCCCGGCCAGAGTGTAGTGCAGGATGTGGGGGACCAGGAGATTCGCCCCAAGCACGACCTGTTGCTCGGCGATCCACTTGCGATCCTCGAACGAGAGGTGCTGGCCGGCGCCGGCGTAGAGCTCGCTCATCATGCGGCCCTTGCCGTACTGGTTGACCACGCTGCGGCAGCCCAGGCCCGTGATGACCTCGTCCACCTGACGGCCGATGTGGTCGACGCCGGGCCAGTCCAGGTGGCGGTAGTGCGGCAGGATGCTGACACCCCAGCCGAGACTGGCGGTGAGCGGGTTCTCGAACATGTAGTGGCCCGTCAGTGCGATGCCGCGCGCGCGACACCAGGCGCCGACCTGAGCGCTGTAGTGGCGCTCGAAGAGCCAGGCGCAGGCGCGGTAGTAGTCCGTGCGCGTGGCCTCGTAGTCGTCCACGTCCTCGAACAGCTGCCCTAGCCGCGGCAGCAGGTCGTAGCCGTGCATAGCCTGGAAGCGTGCGGGCAGTTCGTCGGTCCAAAAGAGCAGGCTACGCGACACGCCAGCGTAGGCGGGCAGCGCGGTGGCGGCGGGCTCGTCGGTGAATATCGCCGGGATAAGCCCACCGAACTCCTCACCGAAGCGCGCCGCGTAGGGCTCGTAGGCGGCCTCAATAAACGCATGCACGGCGCGCCGGTCCATTAAGTCGGCGTAGGTCGTCCCGCTGAACCAGGGCTGCCCGAGCGGGCTGACGTAGCGGTAGTAGCTCGTGCCGTCGGGGTCGCGGGCGAGGCGGGACACAGGGTCCCCCGCCGGGGGCGCGTGCCCGGCGGGGACGCGCAGCAGCCACTTGACGCGGAAGGACTCGTCGCGCAAGGGGACCGCGCCGGCCGCCCAGCCGCTGGGCCAGCGGTCCTCGTCGTAGAGGCACATATGTAGGCCGAGGGCACGCGCCTCGTCGAGCGCGGCGCCGACGGCGTCCATGAACGCCGCGCCCATGTACGGAGTGAGCAGCCCGGTGCGCGCGTGCATAAAGGCGCCGCCCAATCCGCCGCGCGCCAGTTCGCGCACCTGCCGGCGCACCTCGTCGGGCTCCAAGGCTTCGTTCCAACTCCACAGAGGGACGGGACGATAGATGGGCGGGGGATCGACGACCCGCCGAAGATCCGGCCCCTCGCGCGCGGTGTCCTGCACGGTCATCGACCGTGCCACGCTACCTCTGCCCCCGCACGCTCGTCCCGAGCGCGCGCAACTGGCGCATCGTGGCGTCGGCGATCAGCGTGTCCTGATAGGGCGCGGCGTTGTAGGTGAAAACGCCCTCCCCCGCGATGACCGCCCCAACGTAGTCGACGACCTCCGCGTCGCCCCAGCGGGGCGCGGGCGCGGGCCTCCCCACCGTATGTGCCCACTCGGGGTCGTCCATCGGTATCCAGGTGTGCCACTGCGCGCCGCCCTCCCCTGCGTAGCGCACCGCCGGCAGGCGGCGCAGGTCCTGCGCCTCCCCGGCCTGGTAGTCCTGGATGTCGCGGACCCACGTCGAGTCCCACTCATAGATGCTGCTCACGCTGAACGCCACGATGCGCGTGGGGTTCCCGGCGCGCAACGCGTCGGCGTAGGTCGCGTAGTCGTACCGCGCGCCGTATCCGCGCTGATGCGGAGGGTAGTCCGGTCGCGCGTCGAAGCAGTTGTCGATCCACCAGCCCGCGAGCCTGGACCCGTAACGCTGGCCGACTTCCGCCACGAGCTCGTATTGTAGCCGGGCGAAGCGGGCGGGGTCGGCGAACCACGCGCTCGCCTCCTGCCATCTGGGGTCCTGATGCACCCCTACCGATGGGTAGTAGAACATCAGCTTGATCCCCAGCGGCGCGAGCGCGTCGTACAGGTCGGCGTAGAGATCGCGCGCGCATGTGCGCCCTGGCAGGATGCGGTCGAGCGCTGGGCTCGGGAACGCGAAGTACTGCTGCGCGTGCGAAATGGTGAACAGGACGTAGCCGGCCCCCGCCTCCGCGAGCTGCCGCGCCAGCAGGTCCACGTCGAAGGCGTCCACCGCCGCCCGGTAGTCCAGCGGCGCGCCGCCGGCCTCGGGCATCGATTCCGTCGTCCAGTGGAGCCCGATCCCGTACCCTGTCGCCGCAAACCAGTCTGTCGAAGCCATCTACCATCTCTCCTCACTGCCATACATAAGTGCTACAAACGATGCGTAAGCGCGTCGCGGCCGGACGGGGGTGACGCCGCAACGGAGGCGAGGAGGGCATACCCCTCGTCGCCCTGGCGTCACGCGGGATTGACGAGGAAACAGGCCACCTTATGCTGCGGGTCGCCGGTCGCCGGCGCCAGCGGCGGCTCGGATTGCCGGCACACCGCCATGGCGTGGGGGCAGCGGGTCGAGAAGTGGCAGCCGGGCGGCGGGTTCATAGGGTTGGGCATTTCCCCACCGACGACAGGCAGCGCCGTTTCGGGCCGCTTCCACCGCGCGACCGGGGCGGATCGTAGGAGCCCCTGCGTATAGGGGTGCAGCGGCCGCGCGAACACGGATGCGTTCGGCGCGACCTCGACCAGCTTGCCGAGGTACATGACCGCCACGTCGTCGCTCAGGTAGCGCACCGCGCGCAGGTCGTGCGAGATGAACAAATAGGTCAGCCCGAGCCGCGTCTGGAGGTCGCGCAGCAGGTTGATGATCTGCGCCTGGATAGACACATCGAGCGCGGAGATCGGCTCGTCCGCGACGATGAAGTCGGGCTCGGTGGCCAGGGCGCGCGCGATCCCGACGCGCTGGCGCTGACCGCCGCTGAATTCGTGCGGGTAGCGATTGGCGAGCTCGCCGTTGAGCCCGACCATCTCGAGCAACTGATCGACCCGGTCGCGCAGCTCGTGCCGCGAGGAAATCCGCTTGTGGATGCGCAGGCCCTCACCCACTGTGTAGCCGACCGTCTGGCGCGGGTCGAGCGACGCGTACGGGTCCTGGAAGATCATTTGCATGCGTTGGCGCAGCCGGCGCAGAGGGCGTACGCCCAGGCGCGCGAGGTCCTGGCCGTCGAAGACAACCCGCCCCGCGGTCACCGTGGTCAGACGCAGGACAGAGCGCGCGACCGTCGATTTGCCGCTGCCCGATTCCCCGACGAGACCGAGCGTCCGCCCGCGTGGGATCGCGAAGTCGACTCCATCGACCGCCTTGACCGTGGCCCGCGTCCCCCACGGCAGACCGCTCGTGCGCGGCCCAGGGAAATACGTCTTGAGCCCTTCGACGCGCAGGAGCCCTACCCCCAAGGACTCGGCGCCGCCCACCCCCTCGGCCCCTTGGGCTCCTTGGTTCTCCGCTATGGTGGGTCGCGGTATCTGCTGCATGCTCAGGCCTCTTCCCAGTGCCAGCAGGCGGAGCCGTGTCCCGGCTCGTGGTCCTCGAACAGTGGCGCCTGCGCGTGGCAGATATCCGTCGCGCGGGGGCAACGCGGCGCGAATACGCACCCGCGCGGGAGGTTGGTGGGGTCGGGGGGCAGGCCCTGGATCGCGGGGAGCGGCCTATCGCGGTCCCACTCCTCGCCCAGCGTCGAGCCGAGCAGGCCCCGCGTGTAGGGGTGGAACGGCCGCGTGAACACGCGCTCCGTCGGGCCACCCTCCACTTTGCGGCCCGCGTACATGACGACGACGGCGTCGCACACCTCGCTGACCACGCCGACGTCGTGGGTGATCAGGATGATGCCCGCGTCGACCTGGTCGCGCAGGCGTAGCAAGAGGCCCAGGATCTGCTGCTGCACCGTGACGTCGAGCGCCGTGGTGGGCTCGTCGGCGAGCAGTAAGCGCGGGCTACAGGCGAGCGCGACGGCGATCATGACGCGCTGGCGCATCCCGCCAGAGAACTCATGGGAATACTGGCCGAGCCGGCGCGCGGGGGCCGAGATGCCGACCGTTTCCAGCAACTCGCGCGCGCGACGAGCAGCGTCGCGCGCCGAGAGCCGCAGGTGCAGCCGCAGCGGCTCCATGATCTGCCGGCCAATCGTCATGGTCGGGTCCAGGGCGGTGAGCGCATCTTGAAAGATCATGGAAACCTTGGCCCCGCGCAGCGCGCGCATCTCGCCGTCGCCCAGGGGGACCAGGTCCCGGCCGTCGAGCAGGATCCGCCCCGCGGCGATCTCGGCGTAGGGCGGTAACAGGCGCATGATCGAGAGGGCCGCGGTGGACTTGCCGCATCCCGATTCGCCGACGAGGCCCAGGATCTCGTGGGGCGCGACCGCCAGTGAGAGCCCGTCGACAGCGGCAACCGCGCCGTCGCGCGTGCGGAAACGCGTCTTGAGGTCCACGATCTCTAGCACGGGGACCGGGTCCGTCGTCGCGCGTGGCGGCGCGTCGGGCCGGCTACCGCCGACGGGCTTTGGGGTTGAGGGCGTCATTGAGGGCATCTCCCACGAAATTGAAGGCGAGGACGACGACGACCAGCACCAGGCCGGGCATTAGGACGAGGTGAGGCGCGCTGCGATAGCGATCAATGCCGTCCGCGATCATCTGCCCCAGGCTCGAGCCGGGCGGCCGGATGCCGATGCCTAGAAAGCTGAGTGACGCCTCGAACAACATGGCGTAGCCGAAGCCCGCCGAGAGCGCGACGATGACCGAGCCCAGCGTGTTCGGCACGATGTGCGCGCGGATGGTCCACCAGGTCGACGCGCCCAGCGCCCGCTCGGCCTCGACGAACTGTTGCTCGCGCAGGGTCAGCACCTGGCCGCGCACGATGCGCGCGAGGCCGGGCCAGGAGACCACGCCGAGGCAGGCGACGACGACCAGGTAGTCGATGAGCACCGTGTCCTTGAATGAGGACCACCCCGTCGCAGCGTAGATCGACGCCGCGAGGTTCGTGACGCTCGGGCGCGTGGCGACGCTGATAAACGCGGCCAGCCAGAGTCCGGGGACGGTCAAGAGCGCGTCAATCAGCCAGACGATCAGCGCGTCGACCACCCCGCCCAGCATCCCGGCGACCGCGCCGACCAGGACGCCGATCACGCCGGAGACCACCGTGATGAGCACGGCTACGGACACGGCGGTGCGGATGCCCAGCACGACGCGGCTGAGAATATCGCGCCCGAGCTCGTCCGTCCCCATGAGGTGCGCCGCGCTCGGACCCTGCATCAGCGCATAGTAATCCTGCGCATTGGGGTCGTATGGCGCGAGCAGGGGGGCGAACGCGGCGACGAGTAGCAGAAGTGCGACGACAACCAGGCCAATCAGGCCGGCCTTACTGTGCAGAAAGGCGCGCGCCGCGTCGCCCCACAGGCTGCGACGCCGCGCACGCGGCCGTCCGGCCGCGTGCTCTTTGGAGGCGCGTCCCACGGCATCCGACGACGCGCGCGCATCAAACGCAGGGGCCTCCGCGGGCGTGGGGGCCTGCGCGGGCACAGGGGCCTGCAGCGCCTCGATGCGGTCCAACTCATTCATCGGTCACCATACCTCATGACTCACAAAGGGCGTCTACTCACGCCCTAGCGCCGAGCTTGACGCGCGGGTCGGCCACGCTGTAAAGGATATCCGTGACCAGATTTGTCAGCATCAGGATGAGTGCGGTAACGAGGATCACGCCGGAGAGCGTCTGGATGTCCCCATGTTCCAATGCGTTGTAGGTGAGCATGCCGAACCCTTGCAAATTAAAGACGATCTCCACAAAGAGCGAGCCGGAGAGGAGATACGACGTGGTCAGGCCGAGCGCGGAGAGCACGGGGATAAGCGCGTTCTTGACCACATGACGTGCGACGACGCGCCACTCCTGGAGCCCCTTCGCGCGCGCGGCGCGCACATAGTCCTGGCCGAGCGTTTCCAGGACCGAGGCGCGTGTGAAACGGACCGTCGTCAGGCAGGAATTGGCGGCGAGCACGCCGACCGGCAAAATGCTGGCCTGGTCGACCAGGCCGTGCCATCCGATGCCGACGCTCGGCACAAGGTGAACCTGGATCACGAGGACGTATGTCGCCAGTGGCGCGAGCACGAACAGGGGGACCGAGGACAGAACCGTCGCCGCCCCCACGACCGCTTGGTCCACCGGTCCATTGCGGAAGAGCGCGGCGAGGATGCCCGCGGGGATGCCGACCAGGACGACCAGGACGAGCGCCGCGAGCCCGATCTGGAGCGAGATGGGCAGCGCCTGCGCGATCAGGTAGTTGACGCTGGGTTCGCCCGCGGTCACATACGACACACCAAGGTCGCCGTGGATGGCGTGCCCGAGCCAATCACCGTAGCGCACGTAGAACGGCTGGTCGAGCTGCAGGCGCTGTCGGAACGTGTGATACAGCACGGGGTCGATGCGTCCACCGCCTTGCTGCGCCGTCAGGTACGCCGCGAGATCGCCCGCGCCGTACTGACCGACGAAGAAGATGATGCTCGTGATCAGGACCAGGAGCGGACCCATGGCCAGGAGGCGGCGGACGATGTAGCGCGACATGGCTATACCCTCGTGGGATGGTCAGGTGACGGGTTATGAGCGGCGGGAGGGCGTCGAGGCGACGCCCTCCCGCCATGGCGGGGGCGACACCCCTTAATGGGCCGCGATGTAGGTGTCCGCGAAGCCGGGCGACAGATAGGTGTACTCCAGCCCGCCCACGCCGTTCGCTGTGCGTAGATTCTTCACCCACGGCGCCACCAGGGTATACCCGACGTTGGTGTACAGGTCGATCGTCACCGCCTGGTCGACCCATGTCTGGAGCACGGTGCGCAGCGCCGTGCAGCGGGCCTGCGTAGTGGTCGCCGCCGCCGCGGCCTGCATCTGGGTGCGCACCTGGGGTACGTAGGGCAGGGTGAACAGGATCGGCGGCCCGCTCTTGGGGAGCGGCGTAGCCGGGATGAGCTGAGCCAGGTTGTTGATGAAGTCGTAGAGGTCGGGGTCGCGGTTGCCCTGCTCGTTCGGCCAGAGCTGCAGCGGGTAGGGCGGCTTGGTGAAGTCGCTGACCTGCTGCTGAATGATTTGCACGTTGGTGAAGCCGAGGTTCTTCTGCAGCGCCTGCTGCAGGAACTGCGCCTCAACCTTCTCCGTGGACGTATCCTCGCCGAAGATGCCGATGCCGATGTAGACCGGCATGTTCTTCACGCCGGCGCCGTACGACGATTTCGCCAACTCTGCTTTGGCCGCCGTTGGGTCGTAAGGCATGGGCCTGACCGTGCGCGCGATGCCGGGGCAGGCGCTCGGGTTGGCGACATGCGTCACCAGGGGCGTGTAGAGCTGCTGACCGGGGCCGCCGCCGAGGACGGTGACGAGCGTCTTCTTGTCGATGGCCATGTAGACGGCGCGGCGGACGTGGACGTCGTCGAACGGCTTGTACGCGCTGATGAAGAGTTGTTGCACGCTGTTAGTCTCGCCCCGGACCAGCGTGCTCTTGAGGTATGGGGCCGTCCGCGCGTTCTGTACGTCGGCGGCGCCGAGCGCGATGTCGACCCAGTCGGCCTCTTTGTTCTGGAAAGCGGTGACCGCCGAGGCGGCGGTTTTCACGAAGGTGACCGCGATCGTCTGGAGCTTGGGCTTCGGGCCGTAGTAGTGCGGGTTGGGCGCGAGGGTCATGCCCTGGTTGGCGGAGAACGACGCGAGCGCGAACGGCCCGGAGAACGCGACGCCGGTCTCCGTCGTCCAATATTGGCTGTTGGTGTAGGTCTTCCCCTCGCCGCGCCGGATGTCGGCGGGCTTGACGGCGCTCGGCCCCGCGATCAGGAGCGCGTCGATGAAGCCGGGGTCGGGATGCGTGAGTTGGATCTGCAGCGTATAGGTCTCGGGCGTGCGCACGCCGGCCACGGGGGCGGCGTTGAACTCGTCGGGGGCGACCTTGCCGTCGAAGACGGCCTGCGCGCCGACGATGTTCCCCCAGAAGCGGCCGGCGACATTGCCCAACAGCCGCTTACCCTTGATCTTGGGGTGGGCCGTCATGATGTCGTAGCGCAGGTCGAAGGCGATGTCACGCGCGGTCACCGGCGTGCCGTCGGAATAGCGGGCGTCCCGACGGATGGTGAAGGTATAGGTGCGCCCGTTCGCGCTGACGCGTGGGGCCGTGGCGAGGCCGGCGGCGGTGATATGGTACTGCGCGTCGTGCGCGAGCAACGGCGCCCACAGCAGCCGTCCCAACCCGGTGTAGGCGCCGACATTGGGCGAGAGGGTCGCGGCGTCGGAGGGCGCGATCGTCAGCACACGGAGATTCTGTGACGGCGCCCCGTTGGCCGCGCTGGGCGCGGCGACGGCGCAGGCGGCGAGGAGCGCGGCGACGGCGCTGCGGGCGAGTGGGCGATACATAGCATAGACCTCCCCTATTTCAGCGATCAGTGAGTCGTCGAGATGAAACGCGACATAATAGCCCCGGTCTCCTAGTCTCGTTACAGTCGTCTAACAGTCGTTTTACGCGCCCACTTCCCTCTCTCACTAACAAGATCAACGACGTGCGTTTTAACGTACTAATAGAAGCGTTGACGCGTGGCCCCAAAGTTCCGTAGCACCGTTGCTGGGTCGTGACCGGTTTGTTTTAACGTACTAACTGGTGAGTCAACAGTAGCACAAATATTTCCTGCTTGTCAAGCCCTTGTAGTGGCGTACGCGTGGAGGTCATTGGCCATCGTGTTGACAGGAGGGTGGTGAGAATGTTACTGTATGCGCAGGTTGTTAGTACGTTAAAAAACGTCAGGCAAAAGTTGTCGTATCCGCGCGTCAGGCGCGGCGCCGAGGGGACGGGGGATGGGAAACAGGAACAGCCGCATCAGCAGTCGCGATGTTGCGCGCGTCGCTGGCGTGTCCCAGCAGACCGTCTCCCTAGTGGCGCGGGACAGCCCACTCATCCCGTTCGATACGAAGTCGCGTGTCCAGAAGGTGATCGAGGATCTCGGCTACCAGCCCCATGCGGCGGCTATGGCGCTGCGCTCGGCCCGCTCGCTCACCCTGGGCTACTTCGAGTCGCACGTCCACGTCGACTTCGACGCCTTCCGCAACCAGGTGCTCCACGGCGTCAGGACGCGGGCCAAGGCCGCCGACTACCATGTCCTGCTCGACAGCCTGAGCGACCCGCGGCGCTGCCTGGCCCTGCTCAAAAGCGGCCGTATCGACGGAGCGCTCGTCGACTGGCAGGTCGGGGATGCGCTCTTGCGCGAGATTGCCGCCGGCGGCGCGCCGATCGTCCTGGTCGGGCGGGAAACCGACGATGTATTAGTTGGCTCGGTGCGCGCCGATGAGGAGGGTGGCAGCTATCAGATGACGCGCCACCTGCTTGCGCTAGGCCACCGCTGCCTGGCCGTGTTCGTCGGCGACGACGAGCGCGGCGGGCGGGCCGCGACGGATAGCAACGCGGTAGCCCACGCCCGCGTCCGCGGGTGGGAGCGCGCCATCGGGGAGGCGGGCCTGCCGGATGGCGCGGCGCGCGTCTACACGGGAGAGTGGAACGACGTGTCGGGCTACAGCATGGGGCTCCGCGCGTTGGGCGAAAGGCGGCGCCCCACCGCGATCTTCGTGTTGAGCGAGCTCATGGCGGTCGGTGTCCTGCGCGCGGCCGCGGATCTAGGCCTGCGCGTGCCCGAGGACGTGAGCGTCGTCACCATCCAAGAATCGCCGTGGGCGAAGCTCGTCCGCCCACAACTAACCGCAGTCCATGTGCCAATGGATGGGGTCGGGGCGCAGGCTGCGGATGCCTTGCTCGCCCAGCTAGCCAATCCGGCGAGCCCCCCTCCACGCGTTGTGTTGCCGACAACCCTCGTCGTGCGTGAATCGTGCGGCCCGCCGCCGGCGTCTCGAGCGCAATAGTCAAGGGGTGGGCAGCCAGGGCTGATAGGCCCGATGGCACCGCTATAACGATAACGAAAAGGGCTTGGAGGCGATAACCATGTCTAGCACGATCACCGGACTCGTCGCGCGCGACATTCGCTTCCCGACCTCGCGCGCGCTCGACGGCTCCGACGCCATGAACCCCGCCCCCGACTACTCGGCCGCCTACGTGGTGCTGCACACCGGCCACCTCGAGGGTCCCGAGGGGCATGGCCTCGCCTTCACCATTGGACGCGGCACCGAGGTCGTCGTCGCCGCCATCAACGCGCTCGCTCCGCTCGTCGTCGGGTGCACCCTTGAGAGCTTCACGCGCGATATGGCCCGCTTCTGGCGGCATATGACCGGTGACAGCCAACTGCGCTGGATCGGACCCGAGAAAGGCGCCATCCACCTCGCCACCGCCGCCATCGTCAACGCCGTGTGGGACCTCTGGGCTAAAGTGGAGGGCAAGCCGCTCTGGAAGCTCCTGGCCGACATGACGCCCGAGGAGATCGTCGCCTGCGTCGACTTCCGCTACATCACCGACGCCCTCACACCCGATGAGGCGCTAGCCATGCTGCGCCGGCATGAGCCGACCAAGGGGGCGCGCGCGGCGGAGATGCGCCGGGACGGGTACCCGGCCTACACGACCTCGGCCGGCTGGCTCGGTTACGGCGATGAGAAGATGCGCCGGTTGATTCGCGAGGGCATCGCCCAAGGCTGGACGCACTTCAAGATGAAGGTGGGCGCCGACCCGACGGACGACCTGCGGCGCGCCCGTCTGATGCGCGGAGAGATCGGCCCTGGCCGCACGTTGATGATGGACGCCAACCAGATGTGGGATGTCGGGCAGGCCATCGAGGCCATGAAGCCCCTGAGGGAGTTCGCTCCGTGGTGGATCGAGGAGCCGACCAGCCCCGACGACGTGCTCGGCCACGCCACGATCGCCCGCGCCGTCGCACCGGTGCGCGTGGCCACGGGCGAGCATGTGCAGAACCGCATCGTCTTCAAGCAGTTGCTGCAGGCCGACGCGATCGGTGTCTGCCAGATCGACGCCTGCCGGCTCGGCGGCGTCAATGAAGTGTTGGCCGTGCTGCTCATGGCAGCCAAGTTCGGGGTCCCGGTGTGCCCGCACGCCGGCGGGGTGGGCCTGTGCGAGTACGTGCAGCACCTCTCCATCTTCGACTATGTCGCCGTCAGCGCCTCGCTGGAGGGTCGTGTCGTCGAATACGTCGACCACCTGCACGAGCACTTCGCGCATCCCGTCGCGATCCGCGACGGTCGCTACATGCCGCCCGAGGCCCCCGGATACAGCATCGAGATGAAGTGGGAAAGCCTCGACCGCTACGCGTTTCCCGACGGCGCGGCATGGGCGCGGGAGCTCTGATGGACAGGCGCGCGGGGGCACGGTGCGACGGGTAAGCTTCGCGACAGGCGAGGTCGCACTGCTCGCCGCCGTCATCGCCGTCATCGACGGACGCGTGATCGACTGGGCGTGGCCGAGGCCCCGGGGCGATTGAGTGGCGAGCGCGATACGCTGGCGCTCCCGGCGGATATACTGACCCCGCGGCGCCTTGGTGCCCCTGGCCTCGCCGCGGCACAAGCGCTCCCGAGCACGATCGACGCCGCACATGAGACTGGGAGAGGGTGAGCAAGCCGTGGACATCTTGGGCCGGCGCCAACTCGGCGCCACCGGCCTCGCGGTCACGCCGCTGGGCGTCGGGTGCGCCCTGTGCTGGCCGTTTAGTTCATCCGTGTGACGGATAAATAAATATCGTCGCACGGATGAACTAAACGGCCAGCACACCCAAGGGCCGCGCACCTACCAGTTTGTGGCCCTGCGGGTGTGGGAAAGCCGCGACGGCCTGCCCGGTCGCGCCTGTTGGCTGCTGCTGCGGCGCAACCTGGACGGCAGCGAACGGCGCTCTTATCTTTCCAATGCGCCCGCGGACACCCCGCTGCTCACCTTGGCCCGGGTCGCGGCCGCCCGCTGGACCATCGAAACGAAGTTCGAGACGGCCAAAGGTGAGACCGGCCTGGACGAGTACGAGGTGCGCGGATGGCCCGGCTGGCCCCACCACATCACCCTCGCCCTGCTCGCCGGCGCCTTCCTGCTGACCGGTCAGCAGGACTGGGGGGGGAAAGATGCCCCTGCTCACGCGCCCGCAAGTCAGCCGGGTGCTGCGCGCGGCGCTTCCCCACCGCACCTGGACGCCCGCCGAGTTGCTCCGGTGGCTCGCCGATACCCAGGAGCGCAATGCCCGCGCCAAGCTCTCACACATCAAGCGGCGCCTCCGCAGGCAGCATGACTATCTATCCTTACCTCTTGTCGCGTGATCCGTCGTTGTAGTACTAGTTGGCGCTGCGAAATGGCTGTGCTGCCGCAGCACCAGCCCTGGTACATACCATTTATTGGTCATCACATCTACGAATCGCATACTACTTGTTGCGATTTTAGCAGGATTAACTGTAGCCACCGGTACCGCAATTCCATTGCGCAGCGGCAACTAGTACTAGGCCGCACTCGTACAGGGAACGTACGACAACTACTGTATGGGTGCGGCATAAAGCTAAGCTACTACAGGCGCCAACGCATATAGCGGTCGCAGGAGCCATCTCAAGGAAATCCAAGGGCCGAACGCAGGCATCGCTGCGTCCGTGGCGTCAGTGACGTTGCAGTAGGGGTCTCATCCTTTGTGCCAGCGGCCGCTGCACGATCATGCGTCTCGTGTACGTATACCTCAGCATCTTGCGACCACTGCAGCGATGAACGCAAACAGGAGCAGGCGCGCGACTGGAAGCGGGCGAAACGCTCTCGCTTAGCAAAACACATACGCCGTGTCCAACCCCATTTAAGCACAATCTGTTGGGGGCAGCCCGATGTTGCACACGCAGTCGACCGGCCAATCAACTCCGCCCAATGCGCTCACCGTTATCGCTCGTGTCATCGACGCGCAGCAGCC
>JAABUP010004094.1_pt1 | contig 24443 bp, 17 predicted proteins | sample 5559201 | NCBI WGS metagenome assembly JAABUP01 (sample SAMN10711887, study PRJNA513373) | rock metagenome | isolation source: Antarctica rocks | place: Antarctica
GATAAATGGGTGTTTCGCCGTCTCCAGTCTCGGTTTTTCGTCTCTTTGCAGCTTGTTGAGCATCATTGCGCGCTCTTTTATCTACAGGATTTCGGCTTGATTAGTTAGTCTTGAAGGTATATACAATGACCAGAAACCATTTCATCGTACCTCCATTCTCCACGTCCCATATCCTTCTTCTTCTTTCTGCGATCGCTTCCCCTTCGGCTATGGGAGGGGTCTCTGTCTTGACTCTCGCGGCGCCGTTTGAGACCTCGCGATTGTGGGTTACCGCTCGACAACTGATCCATTGATGCTTCTGACGCTGCGCTCTTGGGTACAGGTTGTTTCTCGAGTTCCATCGTGAAGCCGTGAGGAGCTTCAGCATCTTCTGCCTCACCCATAATGCAAATGAAGTACGGGTTGGCTGAGTAGTTGTTCCCAGCTAAGAATTTCAAGGATATAATTTTCTGAGTTTGGGTTACTACCGGCATCTTAGCGCGCCTGTCCCTCAGCCCTACCAGCCTATAAACGCCTTGCCTTTGATCTTTGCGCCAGGAATGCTCAGTTCCACTCAACGACTCCCAACGCGACAGTCACTCTTTCCGTCAGTGCTCTTCCATACACATCACTTCACCAGCGCAACTGCTGCTGTGAAGGGAATCATGGATAGCTGGTCCGCATGATCATGCTTAAAATCACCACTCGTTTCGTTACCTTTCCGTGCGCCTGTTAACCCACGCAGAAACGTGCTGCAAAGTGGGTATCGTCCGTTCGTACCGGCGAGTCCTCTCGAAACCGGTTGCGAATCTTACGCTCACCATTAAGGCCATGGATCTCGCAAAGACACTCATTAGAAGTGTTGTCCGTGCCTTCTATGAAACGAAGCACGTTCTCGTGATAGATGCCTTGATGATCCACTCTGCGTATGTGGTACAGCTGCATAGCTGAGACTACCATTAGAGCTGATCCAGTGGCCAGTCTGCACAATGACGATCTTGCATTGCTTCTTGGCATGCAGCAAAAGGATCTGCGTAAGCTATGTGGGAAATTGAGAGAGGACAGACTGCTGGCAGTGTACATCTCACCTGTCAACTTATATTACATAGCTTCAGCTGAAGTGGGCAATCAGTCACTCACGTCAAGAAACCCGCGAAGGCATGCAGCGTCCGATCAGCAAAGACTATTACTACATCGACTTTCACTCGACCATCGACAGCATCAAATACCGTATCTATCGCATAACCCAAAAGGTCAAAGAGATGTATAAACCTTCCGAGGAAAAGAAAGACTACTTCTGCCCCCGATGCTCCGCTCGTTGGACTCAGCTGGAAGTTCTCGATAATGTAGGACCGTTAGGTTTCGTGTGCCACCGCTGCAACGGAGTGTTAGAAAGAGACGAGGAAAGTGTTGGTGACAAAGGCGGGCATGAGAAGCAATCACGATTGATGAGTCAATTGGAGGGGATGTTGAAGCTCTTGCAGCAGATCGACTCGGAAATCATCCCAAACAACGACTTCGAAACTGCCTTCTCCCACTCAATACCAGTACAGAGAAACCATTTCGTCAACCCCGTCCGCGCTACCGTACCCGTAGATTCTGGCAGAGGCCCTCCAACCTCCGTCAAAGGCCTCACGCAAACCACCACACCACAACTCGAAATCTCGCTCACCACGAGCTCCGAAAAGACAGCAGCAGACCAAGCGGCAGAGGCACAGCGGAAAGCCACCATCGCGACCCAGAACGTCATGCCGGTATGGCACACCAACTCGACCGTAACAGGCGAGACCACCAGTCTCGGCGCCAAGGAAGCCACCGTCAAACGAGAGCGAGACACAAACGGCGGAGCTGCCGGTTTACTCAAAGAAGACAACGACGAGAAGAAAGAAGGCAATGTCCTCAACGACGAGCTCGCAGCTTACTACCAGCAAATGGAAGAAGAAAAAGCGCGAGAAGCGAAAGAAGACGAAAGCAGCGGCGACAATGACGACGATGAGAACGATGAGTTCGAGGACGTCGGTCTAGACGCTTCCACGCCTGCCAGTTCCGGAGGCACAACAATCGGAGCCAAACTCGCACCACTCGCGAACGGGGTCCTCAAACGCCAGGAAAGCGAGTCGGGCAGTAGTGCGCCTGCGACGAGCACGGCTACACCAGCCGATACTGGTTCGGTTGCAGTTGAGGGTGAAGGACTAGCGGAGGAGCGGCCCAGTGCGGCGAAGAAGGTGAAGGTTGAGGAACCGGCGGGAGGGGCGGAGAAAGACTCGGATGAGGATGAGGAGGCGGAGTTCGAGGACGCGTTATGAGCAAGTGAAGAAGATGATATAGACATAGGATCTAATGGTTTGCTGCTTTCGGCGTTGAGGGGATAAAATCGTTTTATTGGGCGCGTTAAGGCGTATGTCAGTGCATGGATGTCTGCTATGAGCAGGCTATTAGGCCCTTCAGCATTACTGGATCTTGACGGTACATCTACCATCCGTCTGAATCACCGAACAGAATAGAAACCTAATACGTCACGTCAATCTCTCAACTCAAGCACGCATCACTAAAGGCGCGCCATGCACCTGAAGAACATCTGTTCGCTCTCAACGAGCTTCCATAGTGTGAAGATAATTAATACAGCAGAAGTGAAGCCCCACAATCCAGACATGACCCATGTCCAACCAACGGCGCTGCCAGCGACGTCGTAACGCATGCCCTATCAGTATCAAAATCACTGCAATCGAGAGCAAACGTGTCTATTGGTATGGTTTTCAGAAAAGCTCCCGGTTGCGCCAGACATGAAGTGCGTGACCAGAATAAAACCCATTTTCCTCCCTTGAGTTGCCCAGGACCGTCCTTGATTCGTCACTCATGCTACTCAAGAATGAATGTCAAATGCCGTGTTCCCGCTTGTGCCCTTCGCCAATGCGCCAAATGAGAATCGTGAACGGGGTCTTAGTATGAAGGAACGTGAAAGCTGAATGGAGAGAATTACGGCGATGGCATGTCTAAAGTAGCGAAATCAGGATCGCTGGGTGGATTCGAGGACATGTCCCATCCTTCTGGAGCACGTCAGTCACCGTGCTTATGACATGCCACTGGGGGATGACTTACCCGAAACAGCATCATCGGCCTCCTCCACTGTCAGTGTGCCCAATTCCTCCAAGATAACTGGTCATAAATCAGTCATGGCGCTCAAAATTCCATTGAGCAAGGCATGACTTACTTTCGGCGTCTCTTAGGAGTCGTCTGTCCTTGGCATTCTCCGCCTCGAAGTAAGTCTCCAGGCAGTGCTTGATGACAGCGATGATGCACTCGATCGTTGTAGCCTCCGCCTGCTGCTGTTCTTGGATGTAGGCCGCCTTGATCCGCTTAAGGCAATTCATGCATAATTCTCTCGCCGTATGCCATAAGAGGTTTACTATTTCCTCATCATCCACGGAATCGATGTCGTGATCGAAGACGAGACGTCGCAATAACGCAAGGGTATCGTTGCGAACACTCTCCTCCCAGTAAAGAAGCAAAGGCGGCGCCCAGTCCGGCATCTTTTCCAGCACCAAGCGGTCGAAAAACTGAGCATTCCTCGTAAAACGCATGTTACGGACGCGGCGAACCCGGGAGAAGAATTCGAGATGCTCTCTGCCACCGTGACCATCGATGGTCTCAACATCTCGGGCTGTACGAGAGACCATCTCCTTTGCTTCGATACCCGACGGCGAGTACTCGCAGAAAGTGATGCCTGCTTGTAGATACGGTCCAGCTAATGAAGCAGGATCGATGGCAACACCGTTCATTATCGTCTTGTAAATGTGCCCGAGCAAACCAAATTGGGGTTCGGCACGTAATATCAGTTCAAGGACACCTGTTGCAGCAAGAGAGTTATGATTGAGACTCAACATCCTGTCGAGGAATATCAGACTCTTTGCCCTCGGGCTCTCTGAACCGTACCGCATATAGGATTCCTCGCGTTCTGTAAGCGGGAACATCCCGTTACTGTGCGTTCGCTCATCGAATTCATCTTTGATCGCAGCGTCAAGTAGGTCGATCCTACTGAGGAGAACACGTACTAGCTCTATGAGTTTATTGTGAGAGTATTTTCGTCCTTTCTCTAGCAGCTTTAACAGAGGCAGATTTTGTTTTAAGTTTCTGCCGCCACTGCTTTCGATGATCAGAATCTCAAGGCATTTCCTAAGAAACCCCTCTTGGAGGATGACGGAGATTTCGGGTGCACCGAAGTTGGCCATTTCTGCAAGCAGACCGAAGAAATCATCCCAGGCACGCGCATGCGCTTGGATGACCAGCAGCAGGTCCCTGAGACGTCTGACGATGTTCTGGAAGGCACCGCCAATCTCGACCCATTCATCATCAGTCGAGCCGCTATGAGCTTCTTGAACCTCGAGTCCGTAAAGCCGCGGATCCTTCCTGCGCAAATACTGAAGTGCTGTAAGGACCATCTTCGCAAAGTCCTGACGGACCTTTGCAGTCGGGCTCCTTAGCAAGAGGTTTCGCATCGCATGCGGATGCCCCGATACCCAGTCTAGTGCTAGCTTACAACAATCTGCGCATGTGCCGATCACTTTTCCAAGCAGAGTCATCATCGGGTCAAAATCTGGGATATCCTTGGTTCGAGAGATGACTTGATCAATGTGTTCAAGCGCTAGCCATATGACTTCTTTTTCAATGCCGTGATCCTCGGAACAGGACCCTTTACCCAAGTAACGAAGTTGATCGAGGAGGGATCGAACGAACGGTGCATGGGCAGGATCAAAGAGACAGTATTTGCGAATGAACAACTCGTTATCCATGGCGATGTGGTTATACAAATCCAGTGAAACAGGGAATTCGACGGGGTAACCGAGTTTCGTGGGCGCCTGCATCTCTTCAATGGAAGAGATTCGCTGATAGAACAACATATATGCATTCCAAGCCTTGTGAAAGCGTAGTTGAGGGAAGGTAGTGTTTTGCAGCGGGTCGTTCAGTCCACCAAAGCACTGGTCAGGGATCTTGCTTGGATCGAATCGGCTGACGTCTGCGTCGTTGAATTCAACCCAGGTTTCGACCTGAGAAGGGCTCACCGGGCGCTCCCGAATGTATGAATAGTAATGACCAGACTCGGCCGTACCGCTGTGCACAAGCACGCCTACCAACTCGAATAGGTCCGGAGAAGTGTCGTTGCCTGGCTCACTCAAACGGTCGACCTTGAAAGGTGCCATGTCCAGTTGCTCTGAGAAATCGAAACGATCATTAATCTTGCTGCGCATGCCGCTATTCACGTCGTAATCAAATCTCTTCAAGTGGAAAATGAGGTTATCTGGAACGTCCTTCAAACAGGCTCTGCCGCTTGGTCAGTGGATCTTCCTGACAAAATGAAGCAGCTTACCTCTTGACGGCGTCAACGTGCCGACCACATGAAGTGCAGGAGTATTTGTTGTCTAAACAAATTGGTATATCAGAATGTGTGGAACATGGTCTTAGGTCCGAGACTTACCACCCTCCATGACTTCTCCTTCAACGTAAGCAGTCAAGCTTTCTTGAAGTGTGGCCATGCCTTTGATGTCGCATTGAATGGCAGAGAAAGGTTCCAGACGTTCCGATATATGTTCGCACTCCTTAGACTTGATTTGCTGTACCAATTGACCACCATAGAAAGAGCGAAATCTCTTTTTTGCTTCTTCGGATAGGATTTGGCCCTCCCATCTATCGAACAGAAGATTGTAAAACTCGTCAACGTCCATCTGTATCGATACATCGATCGCCTCACTGTCGTATGTGCGTATCGATTCAGCTACCCCTTGAGGATCTACGCATTTGAGCCAGGTGCTCTGCATGTAAGCAAAGAGTTTCTTCGTTTCAGAGAGGAGCCTCTGAGACCCATCCCCATCGGCGACGTTAGCTTCTAGCATAAATCCACGGAAGCTGACGTTCATGAAGAGCTGAGTGAACAGAGAATTCAGGTAGCATGTATTGGAGAGATTTTTGAGACCAGGATAGCCGGTCGAAGAACGGATCATCTTCGATCGATCGTAATTCCAGTTGGGTTCATACTCGTAGTCTTTTGAGGTTTGAGCTACGCCGCAGGACCAGGCGGGGAAGTACCCACCTTGAGGTACCAATTCTTTGACAAGTCCTAGGAGCTTTTGATAACTCTCCGTATTCTGACTCAGAGATACTATGACGGAGTACATCTCTCGCCGTGTTTGACTTTGCAACACAGGGACGCGGGGTACAAGTTTCCTATCTCCCTCGGAAGGTGACAGATCCGGGAATAGGTGGGTACTGAAGAGATCTTCCATCAAATTGCTACGAATCATATAAGCCTACGGCAGATGAGGATGGGGGAGAGGTGGAACGTACCCAGTCGCAAGTGGCTTCTTGAGGGACTTTGCAACTTGGATTCCCCACCTCAGCAAGTTGGTAAAACCTAGAGCAATGAAGTCTAGGGTGTCACGGCCAACAAACTGAGGACTGTTAGCTGTATCAGAACAAACAAGGTGGTTACACAGACCTCTTCGTGTTTGTGACTCAGGAGAAGATGGCTCCATTGCCGAACGAAGGAAGCGAGATCCAGATCATCACGTAACTCAGGTCCCATAGCCCGCAGAACCAACAGTGCAAGTTCGAAGAGCTGCTGTGAGTTTTGCGGTTGATCAATAGTCTGAGGAAGAAGCGAAGACAGTGTGCTCCAGAAGAAAGACACGAATACTTCGACAGGAGTTCTCGTAGTTCTAAGACGTTGATAAGCTCATGACTCGTGAAGCATTGTTATAGGACCCACTTCGGCAAAGGACCGCAAATACCATTCACAGCATCGGCAATGCCCTTTCGCACACTCGATCTATCGTCATCCAATAACAAAGTCCGCATGATGTCAAGAACATCTGTCCGCGTTCTGAATGAGCTCCATACCATGCTACTATGCAGAGATGCCTCCAATATGGTTGCAAAGCAGCGACAAGTTAGTTCGGCTGCGAGAGGCAGAGAGAGTAGGGGTTCTTTGTTCGCCGCATGTAGGAGTGCAACCAGCCGCTCAACTAAAGCTACTCCGCCTTGAAAGTATGTAATGGAGGTCTCTGGAGTGACAGGCTCTGTATACTGTCAGCATTCATTGCCCCATGTAGTGGCTGTGTACCAAAGGCATACCCTTCAGAAACGTTAGAAGACAGTCGACGAGATTTGCCGCGATCGACAACCTCAACCGATTGTCTGCTGATGCTTCGACTACGTTGGAGTCAGTCAATGCTGCAATTAGCATCTTCACACCGCGTGAGATAAATCGTTGGTTTTCGATTCCCTAGGAGCGGTCAGCTCTCCCAATCAATCTAGCGTGCAGGTGGGCTTCTCAGAGCATACGTGCTGCAGCTGCTCTCCCAAGCATACTTTCAAAGTTTTGATCGAGTAGAGAATCTTGAAAGGTTGACTAGCAGGGAAAATATCGGTGGAAGCATCAATCTCAGAAAGGACGAGCCTTCGAACCTTGTCCTGTGGTGGAAACACGGACAGAAAATCGAAAATCTACTCGATGATCAGCAACGACGGAGCAAACAGCATCGCTTCACTCACTTCTCTCGCAAGCTTTTCGTCCAAGCCGAGGAGCTGATAGAGCTCATCGAAATGCTTCAGCACTTCAGCCTCCACAGCAGAAAGACCTTCGGGTTGGTCTATTGCCTGCGGAGCAGTCGCGTCCTGGATTTTTCGGATCATGAGTAGACCTGATCTACCAATCTTCAGGTCCCTCAGTGTTTGTGTTTTATCGCTAGTCAGATCCAGCTTCTGCCCGCCGGCAATGGCAGTAAACTTGGAGAACCCTGTAAGCTTGATGAGCCGGCTGGTAAGCTCTTCAGCCGTTTCTGAATCGCCAGCCTCGAAGGCTTGTACCCCAGTGTCGATTCCTCCATTGAAGGCTTGGTAGGAAACCTTTATGGCCTCCCCTTTGATTGCTTTGACCTCTTCAGCTATTTCAGGCGCTTTCTTTGGTGGCGGACTATACTGAGGACGAGCTCTCATCCCACGCAAAATCTCTCTAAGGAACAATAACGAGCGGGTAAGCCGGAGTTCTTCTGCTCTGACTTCATCGTCAGACGCCACAATAACCATCGGCTCGTCTTCCCCACTCGTAGTGCCGTCACTGAATGACTTCAATCTTGAAGCCGCGTGTGTTAGTTTGTCCACGCAGAGATTGACAAGGGCCACATGAGTGGCTTCCACAGCTGAGCGAGGAGCTTTCCTGATCAGTGGAGTATCGAGGTAAAACTCGACAAGCTTTTGGGTCGCCTGATTTTCGATCGTACCGCTAGGTGCAGTCAGAACTATCTGCCAGAGCCTATCCACGCCAGGAATGTCAATGATCTCGTGCCCACTTGCTGCCTGAAGCGGAGCAAGACGAGCTTGATATGCAATGCCTTGTTGCACAAAAGTCAATAGATCTATTGTAAAGAAAGCCGGGTCCAGCTGAGGCAGGTATTCGTTCATGCATCGATAGATAAACACATTTGGAGTATTACAAGCGCCAGTGACGCCGACTAGCATTGACCACGCGGAGTTGCGCCCTTGGTCACCCAAAGCATCGCGGCCGATCAATGACCTCCAAAGACGCTCGCCATATTCGGTGGTGATTGTTGCAGGAATGTGAAGGATGATGCGATGAAGGAGTTCTAGGCGTGCCGGAAGCACATCGCTATGTATGCCACATTGATGATGCTGGAGTCTTTCTTCGTGAACGGCGTGGGCTAGCTCATCAACGACCAAGCGAGTCAGATCGAAGTCAGAAGCCAAGGCTTCTATATCCCTGGACGGATCTTGTGCAAGTAAGGCGTTGACTGCGAAGATACTGCCCGTAGCGTTGGGGCTCTTCTTAGCGATGTCTTCCATGCACTCGCGGTAGATCGTCTTCCTGTCTTGATCACTTGGTCCCAGATGCACCAACTGCGAAAGCTCTCCCATAGCAAAGTGATGTAGGGCAATCTTCCCACTTGGGGCCACGTCTGTGCTTGCTGCAGTCTGTCGGATCAGTCGAATGCATAGATCGTAAGGAGGCGAATCCAATCGGCCGTCTGGATAGGATTCTTGAAACCTTCGCCGCACTTGATCAAGTAGTGTCCCACCATATCCCATCATTCTGCCATCAAACGCTCGAAGAGGGAGTTCGTTGAGCTTCTTGCAAAGGTAGATGAGCGAGGAATACAGGGCCATGCGAAAAATGTTAGTGAGCATGCCCAGGATGGCATCGACGAATCTTGGGTCTTGACTTGTTGTGACCGCTTGCCAAATGGCATCCGAATGTTTATCGGTATAATTAGAGGTAACCACTAGAAAGCCAACAATATTGGCGCTTCGGGTGATTAATTGGGGATGTGATTCGACTCCAACTATGTACTCGACCAAATGGTTGTCCAAGATGAATTTTACAAGGTACTGTACCACTGGGTGGTGCTTTCCCGCGTCGTTGTTCCGCATGTACTTCGTCCATACGCTGACTAGATCCTGCTGCATGGTCTCAATGCCTTGCACTCTTATTTCCATTCGCCCTGTGGTGATGCACCTTTTCAGTAGTTTGAACCGCCATGCAGACTCAATCAGTTCTGGGAAGTCTTCCGGATTCGTACTACCCATGTTCCCGACAATCTCTGCAAACAATGCAGCAGCAAGGCTGCTATCGATTTGCGAAATTTTGCGAAGAGATGTCGATAGGTGGCTAACGAGGTCTTTACTCAAATCGATCGTTAAGGCTGAGATCTGTTTGCTAACGAAAGTCTGCAGCTTTTCGTCGATAACCTTGAAGAAGCCCAGGGCATCTCGAGGAATATAATGGTATGAATTCATAACAGCGTCTTTGTCTTCGTCCTTGGCCGTAAGTTGTGTGGCGCTGGATTGCAGCAGCCTCCCAACGATGTTGATTGGAGGGAAAACTAGAGGCGTCATGATAGGAAGGCGTGGTATATGCTCCAGCACAAGTTCGACATAACGTGATAGATACTGAATCCCATTCGTTGGCGGCTCTGCAAAACAGACCGCAACAGATGTTGTAATGTCCGGGAAAGGATACCCACAGGAGTCACGGAGGAGGACCCAGAGCGGAAGCTCATTTGGTAAGAATATCCAAGAGAATATGAGCAAGTATTGTTTCGAGATCAGGTCCGGTTCCATGCTTGTGTCCTTGGGAAGCTGGTCCATGGTATGGAGATCCATCTGAATAAAGCGTGCCACCAAACGAGCGTATGCGAGGAGAAATCTGTCGATGGATCGAATGCCCGGAGCGATTTGTATCATCTGCGGCTGCTGTACGAAGCCACCTCCAAGACCGACTCTACTCACTAGTCAGCACACTGGGAGTCACCAAGGAGTGTATCTGCCTACCGTCGCCGCAACAAGCCCTCCACGATGCCTGGAATATCGTCCCAAAACTCGCGCGCGTTTGTGTACATTTCCCACCACCGGGAGACCTGATGTTCGGTTTCGTGAAGGTAGCTATCAAACCACTCCGCAAGCGCATCGAGTAGTTGGCCATCGTTCATAGCGCCTGCCGCTGTTAGCTTTCTCGTTTCGACATTGGTCCGCTTGAAAAGCTCTGCTACCTTTCTCAAAGATCTGGGCAATATAGGCCACAGTGTCCCGGAGGCTGGGATACCGATCTGAGAGAGGGAAAGTGTCGAGAAGAGTTTCCAGTGTCCCCATGATATTGACTACAGATGTCCATTTCGTTTCGCTAGGATCTTGGTCCATATCCTCAACCTCTGCTACTTCAATTTCCGGACTTCGTGGCGGCGAAGACGAGATTGATATTGCTCTGGAGCTATCCCTTCCACTGGTAGCAGGCCTATCCACATTGTTGTCACTGTCAACTGCTCGCATTGCTGCATTGGGCCCCGCCGAATCAGGCTCAGGACCTGTGGCCGAGTTTGCAGTCGAACTAACGCCCACGGGAGTTCGAACATTGATTGTGACCCTGGAGGGAGTTCGATTGAGGGAAGGTAATTGCTTAAGAGTTGGTGACGGTGTACGTAGGAGTTCCGGTTGCTCTGAACGACTGTGCGGAGGAAGTGAAGTGGAGCCCTCATGCTCGCTGCTGCCAATAGCACCAACCGCTTTATCTGCAGACATACTTCTATAAGCACGTTCGCCACTATCAAGCCTTGGCCGTTTTCGCGTGACAGAAGAATCAGCGTCTTCCATGGAATCACGGCGGACAAGGCAAGGCTCCGACGATGCCGCACGGCTGGGCGTGCGAGGTGGATCTAGTGAATCAGGTGCCATGTCATCTTCCTTTCTTTGCACCGAGTGTGAAAGAGTCTCGAAAGGGTACGCAGAAAAGAGTGAAGCTCCAACCGATGACGGACTGGACTATAATCACTCAACTGCCCCTTTAGAAAAAGTAATGGTGGTGAAGCTTGGCCTATGGCAAAGTACTGTTATTGTACATGTACTTGTAGCTTTCGGTGCTCGGAGATCGTGAAAGTGCTGTGCTGTGACGAAAGTCGTTGACAGGGTTCTTAGTTCTTAGGCGGCAGTGGATAAGGTATAAGGAAGGCTAGCGTCAAGGATAAGAAGCAAGCAACGATCCGTGTTGCAAACCTCAATCTCTTTGATGCAGAAGCAAGAAAAGGTCATTGAATCACGAGTGAGGATCTCAATGGCACTGGCAAATTCCTCATCTTTCGTTTCCCGTCGTGCTTCTGCAACAAATCACTTGAGCCTGGAGTGAATCATTGTGGATGTGGAACTCTAAGTCGTCGCCTAACGCGTCAAAACTGACTAACCGCATCTAGGATCGTGGCCTTCGGGAAACCTTTAGCCAGGAACGAGAACCACAACGACTCCAGACATAGGCCTGTTCAATATGGACAAGACTTTCAAAGAGACTGAGAAGAAGTCTAGAATACTTTTCAGTCTTGATTCCCCGTACACAACACCGACTTGGTGAATACACGAACCATTTCCCACAAGAGACCTATTCTAAATATTCGAGGGTAGGCCCCATATCACTGCAGAAGAACAAAGCGTGGCCCTTGAGCTCTTGTGCGAGTAAGCCTTGTCCTTCTATTTCATTTCTTTTGCATCTGCGTTGACCTCGCTCGCTACCTCTCAAGGTTGAATATACTCTTCCTCGTAATCATTGCTTGGGATCAGCGAGGTTCTCTCCGACTAGATACTGTGGAAGCTGCTGGCCCTTGAAGAATTTGCTTCAAAGGAAATCCACTCCGCCTACGCCACGTGCGTAAAAAACGTATTTGCTTTGGTTTGCTGCACCTCAATTTGGTCACCGAATGGCAGAGCATTCTGGTGAATCTTACTCTCAAACTCGACATATCCACAGTTTGCTTCCTGGCTGACGGGACCCAACTTACAGCCTGTTGGCACCGATTGGTCAACATCGCTCAACACATAACCAGCCTTCAAAAGGCAAGCGAAGCAAGAAGCGCAAGAGTAAAACGACTAGACATGCTCTCGAAGAATCCAAGCAGAGAGGCTTGAGCGAGTCTATACCACAGAACCCTCTAGTGTCCCCAGCACCGCCAGATCTGTCGGCATTCTTGACTATTGGCTTCAACAGCACCACACGCCAGCTTGAGGCTCTAGCACAAAAGTCGGTGCCAAGTACCCTCCCGTCACATCTCCATACATCCAACGTGCCGTTGGTCAGTGACATTCGAAAGACCATGACAGGGATACTAACGGATCGCAGGATGGTCAATCTCAGTCTCTCGAGAACCTAATTGCAATCTTCGTTCCTCGCTCATCTCAACTATCAATACTATATCCACATTTACCCCTCCTCATCGCTACCGCATCTCTTGCATCGGCTTCCTCTCCGCCAATCTGCCTGGTCACTCTGCCAAAGGCTGCTGACGCACGCCTTTCTGCTGCTCTTGCTTTGCCTCGGGTTGGCTTAATTGGCCTGATGGAGGGTGCACCGCATTCTGCCCCGCTATCGGAGTATGTTAGAGAGCACGTTTCAAAAGTGGAGGTGCCATGGCTGAACGAAGCCAAGGCGGGTAAGTACCTGCCTCTGAAGGTCAACGCGATGCAGACGAGCGCGCCAATTGTTCAGAAAGAGGCAGTCAATGGCAAGAGGTTGAAAACCAACGGCCATTTTGAGCACTCTGAAGCGAGGAGAAGGCCCGGCAGCAGCAAGCAGACTAGCAAACAACAGAATCACAAGTATGTAGATACGCTATAACCTCACAAGGTATCACGCAGCATCAATCATCACATCCACATGCTTGATTTGTATGGCTTTAAAGTAGCATTTGCCTACAAGACATGTCCCACTCTGTTGATTTCAACTTGGGTGGTGAGATAGCGGAGGGTTTATAGTAAATCCAGGCTATGATTACTTTGATGACGTTATATACAGCTGATGCAGACCGTTTACGCTGCATAGGATGCAATAGGTCCCTAAGCTGTCAAAAGAAGGCAGCGAGACCTTCACTCTCTGAGGTGGACCTATCGGTGTACCCTCAATCCGGAGCCTCTACAGCAAGAACACCATCTTTTCGAACATCGTAAGGGAAGGACCGAACTTCGTCACGCAGCTTAGTGCTGAACACATCTGCAATGGTTGCAGTTGATGATTTTGTGCACCTTTAGTCTGTAATCCCGTAACGCTGGGTCAATGCTGTCTCTATTCGTGCAGCGGTATCAGCGAATGCCAAGCCAACCTATTAGGCGTTCCGCGCAAGAGGTAGAGTGGTCAATGTGGCCATCTAGGAGAAGTAGGCCTTTCGGTCCGGAGATGGAGTTGGTCTGTGGCAAATCCACGTATGGGCGAATCCTCGGGCATCAGAAGGATTTTCGTTTCCTTGTTGGTCGATGCTCTTCGCTGTGGCACGCTGATTCCGCGTACCTTCGTAACACGAAGATCGGGACGGGAGCAACGTGGATCGAGGCTTCAAGGCGTTGAAGATGAGAAAAATCGTGCCAAGGTTAGAATTGCGGTCCGTCTTTGGTCTTCAAGCCTACGGAGATGGATTCGTTGTAGACTTTGATTTCGTCAATTAGGGAACCACTAGGGGGTTCTGCGAGGTATGACCTACAACTTGACTGCTTCCACTTCCCAGGCAAGGGGTTGTCGCGAGAAACGTGTGCTATACCGTTTTTTCGGATTTCTGCTCCCCAAATAGTCTGGATTATGACAATGACAGGGTCGTGCTCACAGTCCACCCTGGATTGAGAAGGAGGACAGAATCAGGACAAGGACGTTGACCAACGCCCAGATGAATGGTATCCACGTTGACATCCTAAAGTATCCTGCATTGTAGACCGCCCCCAGTCTGCGCATCACCAATCGGTCAGTCCCTCGCCCACACATGCCGAGCCGGGGATCTTGTACGATGCTACACTTACATCAAGCCCACGACGCTGCCCGCCAACAACGCCTCCACCCCTCCCACCAACAAATATACGATTGGCACAAACCATACTAGCTTCCAGTTCTTCCACTGGACTGCTACCGCGTATAGACTCGCTGCGAGATGAAAGGTCCCGTATATGATAAATGTCCAGAAGAGCGTGAAGCGCCAAATGTCGCTATTATAGTAGAGATATAAAGCTTGGCCTGGCTTCACGTTGATGGGCCAGTATAGGGATGGGAAGGAAGGGGTGGTGTAGCCGAGTGGAGGTGATTCGGAGAGGGCACTGTTGGTGGTGGGATAATTCAGTACTTCGTGGTGAACGCGGAATGCACGACGAGAGTGTGACTTACTTCCCCGAGACCATCTCGATCTAACTTGTTCTCATTCAATATCTTCAATTCAGCTGATATCCTTCATCGATGCTGTCGTGTCGCCGGTGGACGGGCACACGATTTTCCGTACTTGCTCTCCATGCGTCGGCTTCCTCTTGCAACCAACCTCTACATGATGGACTCATAGATAGATCGATGATGGAGCTGCGGCGGACTCCTAGGGATAAGGAAATACATATGCTCCAACCAGAACTAACTTGACAAGCAAGACAAGTTCGAGATCATGACAATGTCTACCGACCGGTCTCTAGCAACGCTATTACGCACACTGCAAACCTCCTCCAATAACCAAGATACCTCAAGGTGACTGCTTGCTGATCCGTGACCTTCTGCGTGATATATACTGACTATTGAGTAGATTGCTATCTTCTGCGACGACGCTCCTGGCGATACTATCAAATACTCTTAACATCACCCTGCTCACATCACAGATACTTACCGCACCTGCCATCTGGGAGCGCCCAGACGGGCTACGAACCTGTCTCCGCGTCTTGGGCATCTTCCACTCAGCAAGCGTTCATAAACTCCAGCCTCATATATCACAGAGTCCTCCGGGGCAACCCATTCTAGGGGAAGGGGTGCCGAAGGAAGACTGGTTGAAGGCGATCTTGGATGGAGCTGACGAGAGATCGCCGAGATGGAGGCATCTGCTGATAATTGGAGGACTACTTCTGGGTTTCGAAGGTCACGACAGGCAAGGGCTTTCGAGTTCGCTCAGGAGAGCCTTGGAGGGCGCCTTAGTCAAGGCGGCAAACTTAGCATTAGAGGAAACAAGAGAAGGACCAGAGCTTGGGGGCCACTGTGTTGCGCTAGTACTGAACCATTCTTTCGATCTATTGTCCGATCTCGAGAGATGCCAAGTCAACTACGATGCGCTCTTGCCGGTACTGATTAGGTCCGCTTACTTCTCGTCAGAAGGGCTGGAGTCTGGATATTTCTTGGGTACCATTGATGCAGACATCACCCAGGTTGCGGACAGAAAGTTCAATTGGTCAGCCAGTGCATCAACATTCTTTCGACTGCAGTGGTTATCCTCAAGGCCACTTGTGTCATCTATGGGACCATTGTCACGCCTTATAGCGCATGCTGCCGAAAATGTTGGAGATCCAGGTCTCTTACGAGCTATTGTCGACGATCTGTGTGCTTTCACAAGAACTATAATCATCCAATGGCGGCAGAATAAGCTTTCGGAGATTGATATATCTGAGGACGCCGTTTTCTTGACGGACGAGGCGCTGCAGACAACCCTGCCAGTGTTGTGGAAGGTGCTCAAGACGTCCATGTTTGCAACAGTCATCATTTTGAGAGCTGTCATGGGTCGTGTACTTGGTGATGCAGCTTTGGCATCAGACGATAGTAAGTCTGACAGGGGCTTGGTCCACTTGATGTTTATATTGACCAGCTATAGACGCTCCCCTTCTTGCCATTCAAGCCCTTCACATACTCCGCAACCTTTACTTCATCTCCTCTCGCATGGGTCAGAATTCTTTCTCGCAATATACTTTCGCCTATCTCACCGCCATCGATATCCTTTCGAATTACCCTACCGAGTCCGAAGCGTTCCTCAGGGACATTCAACCAGTAGAGCTCGGCCACATTCCAAGCCATCCACTGGAACGATGCCTGGATCTATACTTCCTCAACACTGCCGAACATTTCACTTTAGCCCTTTCCCCGCAAACGAATGAGGAGCTTCTGGTTGCGGCGGCGACTCCTTACCTGGTCTCTGGCGGCAACAATCATCTACTAGAGATATTTGAAGCTGCTCATAGCGTCATGCTTGCGGTTCTCGTCGCACCACAAAGTGCAGATTTGACCGCCAAGCATCTACCATTCTATGTGGACGCGTTGCTCAAGGTAGTTTTGTCGCGGATGCAATGGAAGTCATTGCTAATACTCCTTCGCAGGTCTTTCCCCAGAATCTATCTCCTCGCCAATTCCGTCTCGCTTTCAAGACCCTTCTTCGTATCACTGCTCCTCCATCGCCTTTATCGGAAACTCAGCCTCTTCTCCCTGCAACGCTGCTTGAGCTCGTATATCACCGCGCCCACCATGCTTCGACAGCACCACTGGCTTCCTCTACCAATCTAGGATCACCTGAGGAACCAGTGTTGGATATAGAGACACCATTATCCGAACAGGCAATCCTTACTCTTACACTCATAGACGCATTACCTTTCTTGCAAATTGAAGTTCTTGAGGAGTGGTTACCATTGGCAGCCGAGCTGGTCCATGTAGTGAGTGATTCAGGAATGAAAAAGGCTTGCCAAGAGCGATTCTGGGAGGTCTTGAGCAAAGGCGAGCTAGATGTAGACAGGGTCTCTCTTTGTGTTGCGTGGTGGAGCACTAGAGGCGGAAGAGAAATGGTCCTGTTCGGTAGAGGAGGGAACGACCGATGGCCATACATGAGTGGCGGTCTAAGTGACGCAAGCAAAATCTAAGACTCGTCGTACTGGACAGCAGACAGAGACTCAAGAAAGTTGTCGATGTTGCTGCCTGCGAACCACAACGGCCCTGCTTACGGGAAAGAAGTGGCATACCATTGCGAAAGACCCCACCAATGCTTTTCGAACGAACCTGAATCATCGTACCATGATGGTGATTGTGAGGTTGTGGTGGTGGGCATCATCTTCTGGTGGTGTTTTGGTTAATACTTCTCTTTACTCTAACACCACGAAGCCGGAAAATCGTTACATATATCGATATTGCAAGTTATCTCTCGCATCAACAGTTTGCATAGCTTGACATTTCAAAGCGGGCATATGTAGCTGGGAAAAGGTCGCCGCCTGGTGCTATATTTGGACGCAGGTGCCTTAAATCCCAGTCCAGGCCATATCATAAGTTCGAATCCTGGAGTAGTCGGAGTAAAACCTCTTGAGGTCAGGCGAGGATTTCCATGCTGACTTCCCGTGCGGCCCGAGGCACCTCCCGGCGGCAAGGGGTTTTCGTACGGGCAACGCAGGCCGCTTTCGCCCATTATCTTTTTGTTTTTGGATCTGCTGGATAGGGTTATGTCGCGATGCCTGATGGGTTGGGTACGCGTCTATGAGCTAGGGCTTACGTCCTGCATAACACAAGCGACGCTTGAGATTGATCATCCAGATTACACGGAATCATATGTTCATCTTGGCTAGAGTTATTCTGGAGGCCGCCTGCGCATCTTTGGAACTTCCAGCGCACAACGCCTCGCTGGTCAACAATTGTCACCTACGGCGAGCGCGTTTAGCTCCACCAAACAACCACCGTCGAACCGCTCTGCCATCCAAGTCAAAGGATCTCTCCGATCGCTTCCCGCCACCAACATCCGCAAGACAACCATCGAACCTTCCGCACACTACCAAAGGAGCCCCTTAACCCTCTTGGATCCCTCCCGCACAGACTAAAACCAAAACCCACAACCACTACGCTACCTGCGAACACCTCTAGGATGTGCATAATCACGAATTTCACCTACTCCTGCGGCTGCATCGAAATCAAGCAGCAGTCCTGCCCCAGAAACACCCGCGGCCCTGCCTTCTGCTGCGAATGCGATCATTATAGGGACGCTCTGGACATCCATAGGGTCGGACTGTGTGCGAGGCATAAGACTACTGAAACTGTTTACAGACATGTGGAGGAGGGGAAGAAAAGGGGAGTGTGCGATTGTGTGCTGATGCGAAGCCGTAACGTGATGCTTGGCGATCAAGGCTTAGTCGTTCGACGGTGGAAATGTACTTTCGCAGAGCTGCAATATAACAATCATACTTTACCTTCCTGTCGTGCTTTCCCTCCGTCAAACTTGTTTGGTCTTTCCGTCCGTGATGTGATACGAAGTGCTCGAGCAACGAAACACATCACACCCAATCGCACCGACTCAACCCCAGAACATCTCCAGAGATCACCGCCCGGCATATTACATCGGCCACAGCTCCGGCTCGCCGAGAACTCACAGGTCTCCATGGAGCTCTAGTACTTGACAAAAGTTTCCCTCTCCGATTGTACTTCCTTCAGTTCGTTACGGAAGCGACTTGCGCTGCTAGCACTTTCCACACGCCTCGGTGTGCTGGACGTGCTTGATGCGAGGCTTACACCAGCCTTTTCTGACGACAGCTGACGCGGGGACTTTGGGAGATCGGACCTGCGCGATGGAGGGGACCGAGGAAGGGTGAGGAGGTATGCGGCGATAGTGGGAGGGCGCCGGTTACAAGGGCAGTGGATAGAGTCCATTTCGTCAGAGAGAAAAGGAGTTGGGGTTCAGCAGTTTGAGTCGACGGAAGTCGCCGGCGAACTTTTCATGTGCGCTGCAAAAAGAAGAGGGAGGGGACAATGATTAGATTGTAGGTTTGCGCTGGGGTATCCGCGACCCATAGCTAGCCAAGCTCCTTCCAACGAACGCCGAGAAGAACGCCGCGGCTATAGATCTCACCTGATGAAAGGTATGCCGACCCACGTAAGCTGTCGATAATCCACATACTCCTTCCCGAAGAACTTCACGAGCAATTCTTCCTCTCCTGTTCTCTGCGTTAGCTACATCTTACACTTGACCATGCTGGTACTGAAGTAGGGCTGAACGTACGGCCTATCCTCGAACTGAAGAACCTCCAAAGCACAGCCGCATAACCTATAAAACAGACAACATTTCCCAGCACCACTTGCGTGCCTAGACCCCACCAGAAGAACCCGAAATAGCTCGGGTGCCGCAGATAGCCGTAAATGCCTGAGGTGACGAGCTCGTGGCCTTCTTTCTTTTTCATCTGGACTGTGTGGTTGAAATTGCTGCCCGCTTGTGCCATGGCTATTGTTCGCGTGCATTGGCCGATGATGATCATGAGGAACCCGAAGGTGAGGAGAAGGAGGCGGTAAGTCTCAGGTAACCAATTTCGGTTTGGGATGAAGAAGTTCGTGGCGACGCATTCGAATAGTGCGGCTGTGTGGGCGATGTTGTAGGCGCTGCCATTTTGGCTAAGGAGGAAGGCGGAGATGGTGGCATATTTCGTGTTGTAGGCTGCGGTCGTCCAGTATTCGAGGAAGTGGAATGTGGACAAAGTCGCTATGAAGAATGGGGCACGCCAGAGTTGGTCGCCTCTGTAGATGAGGATGAGGCAGAGGAGTGACGACAGGCCGAGGGCGTTTCCAAGGATGAAAGCGCGGAGAGATATGCCAGCAAGAGATCTGCGCGCGCCGGGTAGGTTCTCAGGATCAAGGGATTTTTGATTCGAGTTGGCGATGTCACTGTGGCCATTTGTAGACCTGTCGTGATTCGTCGATGGTGTCCATCCGCTCAGCGGCAACGATGCTTCTGGATGATCGGACTGGAAGTCGAGCTCGTCGGACGCTGTCTCCATTCTTGTTCGTACGCTCAGTGGGAGTTAAGATTTGGAGTGAAACTGTAGATGTTTGGGTGTCTTTTGTATCATTGTTGTGGACGGGAATGAAAACTAGCGGAGGCTCTGCGGGAGCCTTACTATTGTAGTCCTGGTTGCGGCACCTAGCCAAGCTTACGCGAGGTAGATGCATACCGTACTCATATGTACCACATCACCGTGTATATAAGCTTCCAGTGCAAGGTTGTCAAACCCGGTCCGACCTGACGCTGAGCCTACAATAGTGGGCTAGGGTCGAAAAAGGCCGGCCCAGGCCTGAGGCCAGCCGAGCAAAAATCATGGATGGTGCTAGCATCAATTCCAGAGCGCATGGGAATGCAGGCATCAAGAGGGCTAGCTATGCAATAATTGAAGATATCTTAGTACTTTCTTTTCTTGACATCCCCTCAGATTGCGTCTGTACTCGTACATGTTGTTTGTCTACAGTAATCTTCGAGGAAGGAGTCCGGGTGAGCAATCTGCTAATTATGTAAGCGGAAGAGCAACGAAAAGCGACACATCTGAAGTTCTCAACAGATCAACAAGATCTATCATTGTATGGAAACGCAGCTCTCTAACCGGCATGAGAAGCAGCTCATAGCCGGGAGTGCTCAGAACTCGTAGCCGACACAAGAAGATAAAAAGCCCATCCGAAGACTCCGAAGGCATGAAAGTGCTTGAAACGTATAAGCGGCATGTGAAGCTCTTCCGAAGTTTCCGGTAGCATTGAACCAAAGGTTACAAGTACGACGCCGAGCTAGAAGTTAACCATCTTTCCTACAGACTCGCAAGGTTATGTAGGGGAATACGTAGTTTCTCATTGCGACTCTCCACGTCAAAACCCGCGTCGTTTTACGGCACGACGATATAGATTTTGTGCTGCAAAATCCCCATAGGATCAATAATGGTTAGGGCATCTGGTTGGTTTGAGTCCACGCCTCGTCCGGACGATGTGCCCGCCGGGAGAAAGCCGAAGTCACGGCCGCCGCACAGTGTGCGAGATCGAGTTCATGCGAGCTTGCCAACTTATTCGGGCCCCTACAGCGTAAGTACCGTCTTACCATCAAAGACAGGGCTGAGAACGTACAAAGGTTGGAATAATGGACATCGAAGTCCCCGTCAGCGAACCTCGTACCTTCTCACACATCAAACGCCACCACAGACCTGTTCTCGATCTCGAAACCGTCCTCATGTCAGTTTACTATCCCTCCCGATTCGGCTCTGGCAGCGGTCCAGACCCCGCCGGAAACAGGCGATGGTCTCGAGCAACTTGGCTGCCCCGACCAAGGGGAAGCATTGCTCGTGCTTACGGAAGATTTGTGGAGCTACCAGAGTGGTCGACGATGCTTTGGTTCTTGACGACGACCGCTTTCACAAAAATTCCAGCTTTCAGAAACGCGAAGTTAGCGACGCACTGGCCGCCTGACCAGAACGCGCGACATGCGGGATGGCGGATAAAAAATCTGAATGGGAAACCGCCTCCAGGAGCACCCGAGTCACCCATTTTCCCACTGCTGATTTTCAGTCACGGTCTTGGAGGCACGAGGACAACGTATTCGAGTGTCTGTGGGGAGTTTGCGAGTTACGGGTTTGTGGTTTGTGCGTTGGAGCATAGGGACGGTAGCGGACCGCGGACTTTTGTCAACCGCCCAGACCATGGGCAAAGGTCGAGGGAGGCCAGTGCGGAAAACGTAGGTCAGCATCCTGAGGGTATGAGAGGGGCGTATGGCAAGGTGGATTATCTGTTCCCCAAGTATGAATATGATGACGCCCTTCCCAAGACCTGAGATATTTCTCATCCTTTCCAACGAGCAAGGAATCTACGCCAGTCGCTGAGTAGAGGACAGATATAATCCGCACGATACAGATCCAACTGGTGACGGACCGGACTGGGAACTCCGAAATGCGCAAATAGACTTCCGCTTAGCTGAAATTGAGGAAGCATACAAAGTCATGCGCTCAATATGCAGAGGAGAAGGCGACGTCGTTGGTGAGAAAAATTTACGTAGCAAAGGAGGCATAGGGTCTAGCTCGAGGGGCCTTGACGGGGTTGACTGGAAGTCCTGGGCAGAGAGGTTCCACCTCCAACAGGTATGCGATATCCACACGTAACTTGTGCATGATTGTGATTATAAATTACTGACATCTACAATGAGGTGACGATGCTGGGGCATAGCTTCGGCGCCACCACAACTATTGAGGTCTTAAGAAGTAACGAAAGATTCCGCTTTGTGACGCAAGGGATTGTGTATGACATCTGGGGGTAAGCGTACACGTTGAAGTATACTTTGATTCAACGACGACGGTATTGACAAAAACGTGCAGTCTTGCTGTCCCGCCACAGCAAAGCGAACCTGATAGCCGAATCAACTCTCCACTATTGGGTATCAATTCTGAAACATTCATGTGTTGGCCAGAAAATTTCCAAAATGTATTGAAGATCTTTCAAGAAGTCAAGAGTAGGGGCAATCTCTGTTGGTTGATGACTGTCCGTATGTTTCGCCTTCTCCTACCCTAGGCCTTCTTGCGTCCACTATGAGTCCGGCCTCGCCGAATACTAATTGAACAGGCGGCACCATGCACCTCTCCCAGACCGACTTTTCCCTTCTCTACCCCAACATCTCGTCCTTATTCCTGAAGATGACGGTCAACCCTCAGCGCGCAATTGACCTCAACATTAACGCATCTCTCGAATTCCTCAAGCTCGTCATGCCAACACGCATCTCGGCCATGAATCGTGGCGACGATGAGGGGCTACTCGGTGTCGATACAATCAGTGAACTACCGTTGGACCACAAGCCAAAGAGCAAGTGGACGGGCAAGAGACTGAGAATACCGCACGAGTTGACAAACAGGATGACGCCGAGTTTGAAAAGGAAGGCCAATAGAGCTAGCGGGAAAGACGCAGAGGACGAGATCTGGATGCATGTCGGCTCGACGAGAAAGGAGTCATTGGCAAATGGTTTCGAGGACGGAACACAAGATGGACATACAGAGGGTGCAGATATCTAATGGGAGTAGGTAGGGACACCCCAGATATATTCCGGGAGGCCCCCTTAGTAGGGGTTTAACCACGCTGTCGCTGTAGAATTTATACTAGTAATTTATATAGTAAATATGTATTGCTATCGCGTCGCGTGCCCTGGTTTATATAATTAATTAGGGTAAGGTGTTGAATACATTCATCATTGCCCAGCAGTTCTTATCATTACATTTCAATGATGAAAACTGACCTCAACATTTACACATTGTATTTCTATTCAGACCAGATCATCTTAATCTGTAGATCATAACACAGAAAAACACGCACATCTTCATGTCTAGACGTAGTTGATCAGGCAAACTCAAGATACTGACATTTTAATTATCATCATAGTTTAATGAAGATGTTTCAGAAGTCTGTTACAGCAATTAGTGATAGTCTATGCACAAAATAAGTGAGTAGATCATCCTTTAAGTTCTTTAAATATTGTAGTTAAAACTTTATTATCACAGTCGGTTCCTTCTGTAAAGTCTGCTAAGTGTGATGTTTACTGTGAGAATTTCTTTATAGAACTCAAAGATTAATGTGTATATAGAACAGTAAGACTCTGGCGTGCCGCTGTTGTTGCGTGCGTGTACAGGTGGGCCGGACACTTGCCGTCATGGAGGATTGGCGACTCTTCATCACGCAGTGATGGTTTTGTGGAGTGAGAGGGCCGATAGAGAGGGTAGTCATTGACCCAATGGATACTTTATCGAAGGATGATGGCTGCAGCAGGCCGAGACAAAGTTTGTAGAGCGGAGTAATGGAGTGTCATTCACACAGATTATGGTACATAGGCCAGTCGCTATGCTATAGGAACCAAAGTCTTGAAAATCGTACAACCCCTTCTATCCACCAAGCCTTGTACCCTCAAGCCTGCCATCTACGCCATCAACATGTTCCACCCCACCAACCCACTCATGACCATCAACCCCAATTGGGGGATGGCGAACACAAGCCCAGGAACCCTGCCCTTCCCATCCTTCTGCGTCGGGCTCGCATACCCAAACGCATACACAACCCTAGACACCCCCCACGCGGCGCCCATCGCGCTCGCGAGCAGCGGATATTTCAGCCCGGCCACCAGCAACGTCGCCAGCACGCTGGGCTGGTTTTCGATGTAGTTGCCGTGGGCGCGCTGGGCGCAATTGAAGAGATAGGCGGCATGATTGGTGGCGGCTTCGGAGGCGCTGGCGTAGGGGGTGGGATGTTTGACGCCGGCGGCTTTGCGGTAGCTGCCGGCCCAGACGCCGTGCCATTGCGCGAGGAAGGTCGTCGCTGTTGCGGTCAGGATGATGTAGCTGTGAAGGGAGAATCAGTGGGGTGGAGCTTCAATCATGGGGCTTTGAAGAGGTTTATATGGGGGTGGCAG
>JAABUP010004095.1_pt1 | contig 24442 bp, 23 predicted proteins | sample 5559201 | NCBI WGS metagenome assembly JAABUP01 (sample SAMN10711887, study PRJNA513373) | rock metagenome | isolation source: Antarctica rocks | place: Antarctica
TTTGATTCAGATGGTCACATCAATGCCTTGAGCAGCAATGGTCCAAAAATGATGTTTAATGTTGAACTTGCAGTAAGGCAAGAGCGTATGCCTGCAAGAGCGCTTGTTGATACCGGCGCCACTCATTACTCCGAAGACTTCTTCAGAAAGACCAATCTGCCCTTGCGAGACCAGCAAACCTGGTTGACACTTGCAAATGGGGCAAAGGCCGTTTCAAAGGGCAAAAGTGTGATACCAATAGACATACAGGCCTATCAGGGCGCTGTAGAAAGTTACATCTTACCCATGTCTGAACAGTTTGACATTATTCTGGGTGAGGATTGGTGTGAACAATCAAAATGTGAAATTTGATATAAGACTTACAGTCTCACATGCAATGATAGTACTGGCCATCGCCATAGATTGTTGACTCAAAACACTGACACGTCTGTGTTATGTCCAATTGTCAGTGCTATTCATCTAGAAGAGAGTTTACAGCAGGATGATTTGCTATATCTAGTCCATTTTACTGAAGGACACCATCATGTCAATGCCGTGCAATCTGAGCAGTTGCCAGATGACACTAGACTGAAATCATTGCTGGATAAGTACAAGGATAGGTTTCCGGCTGATTTGCCTGCCAAGCTGCCACCTGAGCGCAATGTATATCATACCATTCCTTTGAAAGACAATGAACCTCTGCCACCGCGCAAGAGCTATCGCCTCAGTAGACCTGAAGTGGCAGAGCTCAACACTCAGGTTGCATCACTGCTGGAGAAGGGTTACATACAACCCAGCAACAGCCCATATGGCCATCCTGTGCTGTTTGTGAAGAAGAAGAATGGCAATCTGCGCATGTGCATTGACTATCGGTCACTCAATCAGCAAACAGTGAAAAGCAGATATCCGCTGCCACGCATAGATGACTTGTTTGATCAGCTGCATGGAGCACAAGTATTTAGCAGCATTGATCTGCAGTCTGCATATTATCAAGTCAGGCTGAAGCCTGAAGATGTGCCCAAGACTGCATTCACTACGCCTCTGGGTCTATTTGAGTTCAGAGTGCTGTGCTTTGGTCTCACAGATGCACCAGGCACATTCCAGAACATCATGAATGATGTGCTGAAGGACGTCATTGGCAAATTTGTCATTGTCTATCTTGACGATATTGTGGTATTCAGCAAAAACCAAGCTGAGCATTACAAGCATTTGGAAGTTGTTCTGTCATTGCTCAGAGAGCATGAGCTGTATGCTAACCTGGCTAAATGCAAGTTTGTCCAGCCTGAGCTGCACTTCCTTGGCCACATCGTTGGCGCACAGGGGCTGCGAGTGGACCCTGCAAAGGTTGCTGTTGTGCAGGACTGGCCTGTCCCCAAAGACAGAACTGAACTGCAGAAGTTCTGGGGTCTTGCTAATTACTTCAGGAAATTCATCCTTGGCTGGGCCAATCTCATCTCTGCTCTGCAGTTGCAGTTGAAGAAAACTGACAAGTTTGAGTGGAATGCAGAGTGTGATACTGCCTTTGAAGGCATCAAACATGCTTTGTGCAATGCTCCAGTGCTGGCTCTGCCAGATTTGGAGAGGGCATTTGAGGTCATCTGTGATGCATGCGGAGTGGGCATTGGTGCAGTGCTGCTCCAGGACGGGAGACCCGTAGCCTTTGATGGCAAGCGCTTAACTCCAGCTGAGCAAAACTACTCAATAGGTGTGCAAGAACTCCTTGCAGTAATACATGCTCTAGAGCTTTAGAGGTGCTACTTAGATGGTCAGGGATTCACAGTAGTGACTGATCACAGTCCAAACGCATTCTTTGCTACCAAGCAATTGCTCTCACCTAGACAGACCCGTTGGGCTGAGCGTCTATCACGCTTCAAGTTCTTCTGGGAATACAGACCAGGCAGGGTGAGTGTCGCTGATGCCATCAGCAGGCACCCGTCATTCTCCGCAAACACACTGTTTCTCAGTGCTGTCACTGCTGACCGGGCACAGATGTCTCTTTCGTCAGTCACTGATACTGACATTCCAGCTGAGAATGCTGATGCGGCTGAAGCAGATAATGAGATGCTCAGTCAGATTATTGAGGGTTACATCAAGGACCCCTGGTTTGCATCAGCAGCAAGCACAACTTTGCTGGACATACATCACGGTGCTGCATGACTGGGATTTGCCGGTCCTGTCAAAGACAAGAACAAGAAAGGTCCAATGACGAGACAACAACTGACTGACATTCACCTGGCACTTATCCAGAAACAAGCCGACCGGCAACATGACAAGCATTTGTCGGAGAAACCGCCAGCTTTGCACCGACACTTGCAAACACTAAGATGCAACCAGGAAGTCACTGTCATCAACTGACATAAGGCCGAGACTGACATACAGGAACCGTCTGAATTTCGCCCGCCGGGCTGTGAGCTGTATTTGTCTTTATGCATCTTCCCCTCCCGCCAGTTTTGGTACAGATCGATGCAGCCGCATGTTACGATGTCCACAACCTGCACATTCCGTCTATCTGCTGCCGCGCGGGTGACCACATACAGCGCAAACAAACACTTGCCTCTTGCACTTAGCGGTCTGCTAGTTTGCCAGCTCTTGTCAGCATTCAAGCGGCAGCAACCACATCGCTTACACAGTGTTTTGGCGTCCTGCAGTGAAACCCACCAGATTGGACGACACTCTGTAACACAGCATGACGACAGCTATCTCAAGAGTCTTTTGGCCTTCAATACAGTCTGTGTCATTCAACGGTGCTCTGCAGTTGTCATTGCACGGCCTTCTGCTTGCTCAGTGTATTCTTCTGTGCAGCACTGAGATTGCCACTTGCAGACCGCCTGACCTCTGCTGTCTTTAGGTCTTGTAACTTCTATGATGACTTCAGGAAAGCACTTGGGCCAGCCTGGTTGTTTCTGACATCATAAATACCGGCAGGTCCATTCCTACATACATAGCTTGCAGGCTGGGCTCCAGCTTGCTCATATGCCCAGGCATCCCAAGCTTCTGACTCAGGACTTCTTGCACAACATCATGCAAGCTGGCCGTGTCTGCCGCAAATACAACAACAGCTCTAACCAGGATGACCTGGCGTTCAACTGTCCTTCAAGCTTTGTCGCACGCTCATGTTGTGCTGCCATCTACACCCCAGCCAGCACCGGCAGCCTCGAGCTCTGCCTGCTCTGATGATGGCACAGCTGAAATGGTGTCGTTCAACAGTTACATCTGTCCTCTCAAGCGTGTCTATGTATGCATGCTCAGGAGAGGACACATGTATCAAAGTTTGGTTATGCTGTGTTTCTAGTCTGATGCAAATCTGCTATTTATGTCCGACGTGTTGACGTGATGGTGTGCATGTGCAGTGAGTCTTGCCTGATTGGCCAATACAGAAGCACCTGAGGACATGAACACGATGTCACAGCAACAGAAACATCTTATTTGCAAACTTGTTTAAGGAGCTGTTGCTTGCGTCAATCCAGCATCTGAGTTAAATGAGTGTCAACAAACCAGTTTTGCTTGGTCTTCTTGTCTGCAATGATACTTCCAGGTGCTCAGGTGTGTGTTGCCTGATTAAGCAGTTATTCTCTTTTGATGTGCCTTTACACGCGCGCTACTAGGAGTGCAACATCTGATCAAATGATAGCGGGAATGCCCAAAAGCTCCCGACCTCAGGGCAAGTCAGGCACTACACAAAGTCGTAGACACCTCCCTCAAAAGCCCAGCCATTCCCTCTGACTGGACTGGACAGCAGACACCCAATAGCCCGTCACTTCTCACACAAAGCTTAGAGAAAAGTCAGTCACAAGTCAGTAAAAATGCAAATTTGTCATACATTCTCAGCTAGCTGCTGGGCAATCCCCAGTCATATTACGTAATCACAGTTAAACCTCTGCCATAGCACGTACACACAGATGTCACGCATCAGACAGTCAAGAATTAACCAAAAGCCACCCACCAAAACACAGCTACAAAGTAAATGTAAGCCTAGTATTGCACACGAATGCCAGTATTGTGGCCATGATGCTACTCAGGGTGCTGCAACCTATGACACAAGCTTTGCAACGCTGCTTGTGAAATCATTTCCTATGAAGAACCCGTCTTGCTCTCTTGTACTCATAATCCTCAGATCCCACCAGGAACACCAGTGCTCTGCGGAGCAGCCTCTCATCAATGCCAAGGCGAACAAGTTCAGCGATCAACCTGCTCTCACTCACTTCACCACCTAAGGGTATGCGCTTGTTGATTTCTGAGATGACATGCTGCAGTTCTGCCTTATCAGCTTCTGTAAAGACCTGCACAATTTAGCATATTTTATTGCCAGCCACTTAATCACAGTCATGTATCACTAGCATGGCTTGCCTAGAGGGCTTGCAAGGCCAGTCAGGGGTGTGACCATTTGCGTGAGAATGTGGCACACTAATAACATAAACCCAATGTTTTGCCTCAACACCACTCATGAACCAGAAAGGGCTCTCAATCCACATATGTCACAACTCCAAGCAAATTGATCCCACAATTGCAGATGCAGCAAGCAACATACCAAGTTGTCAGCCATCCCAGCATTGGCCGCATTCAGGGTAGAAACCTTGAACAGGTCCATGGCTAGCTGAACATGGTATTGTGTGGCACTCCAGCACAGCTGCATTCGAGCCAAGGCTTCACTGACCCTCACCACAGCCTCCAGCTGGCGCACTGTGATCGGCACAGCTGGCGCCTCACCATCATCATCATGTATGCGCTGCCTCACCTGCATACCATATATCCAAGGATGCTGTTGCAGTGAAATGTTGCAAGAAGTTTGAGCTGAGGGTCAACAGTGTGCTGTTTCTTGGCAGGGCAAGGCTTACAACTGTGCCATGACAACAAGGAGGCATCTGAGTATTTGCCAATATTGCAGCTATTTGCACTATGGACCTCATGCAGTCATTCACGTACACAAATCATGGGATCATCGACTCTTCTTACCTGCTCCCGGATGTCCACATACTCATGGGCAAGGTAGTCTGCTGCTTCCTGAGTCATCCGAGGATCGCAGTGCTGCCGGCAGTACTGCACATACCGAGTTAGGAAGGCGTCTGCCTGCGGCAATCAGCTATTTGCATCAGACAACAGCACTGCTTCAATGTACATATTGTCAATAGGATCAGGCCATGGCTTGCACATCTTTTCTTTGCGTGGCATACATCACACCTTGTGCAAGCAATGCACAGAACAACATTCATGTAGATATCCAGCCTATAATGTATTTGTCTGTTGGCAAAATCGTTTGTCCACAAAACCCAGTGATAACTTACTTGCTAGCGTGCCTGACTTGCATCAAACGGGCAAGAACCCGGCAGCCGCACTCTGGTGTGACAGTAGATGGTGAGTGCAGAGCTACTTGCCCAGCCGCGAGTGATACAGGTTACAATGAGCCAACTGATCATGGCATGCCTGAGAGAAGTACGATGTGAGTAGAGGAGTGCACCTGCTCATCTCTGTCCTCCAGCTGATTGCTTGCATGGCCCTGCTGGTGCATGTTGCAGATGTGTCTGGCAAGGCGCTCATCATGCTCCCGGGTGGTCACGTCTCTGACAATGAAGATGAGGTCAAAGCGAGACAAGATGGTCGTCTGCAGGTCCATGTTCTGTTGAGCAGACACCATGTCATCATACCTGTGGCACACATGTGCGCTCAGCACAGGCCTGAGCCAAAGTGCGGGCAGGATTCTCTCCTTTACAAGCACTAACATATGTTTCAGGGCATGCACAGCAGGCAGGCAGGCAGGCAGGCAGGCAGGCAGGCAGACAGACAGACAGACAGACAGGCAGGCAGGCAGGCAGAAGGCATACAGACGGACGGACAGACGGACGGACAAGCGGACACAGAACAGATGGACGGACAAATGAAAGGCAAGGCAGGCACATAACTGGACTTTTGCTGTACAGCCGTAGGTGGTAGATATACACATTTGATCAGGCTGGGGAAGTAAGACCGGGCATACAAACTCCATCTAGTCAACAATAACACATTTGAATGGTCAGACAGTTCAACCATTCGCATTGTCACACACATCATGATGTGGTGTTTGTCGGCAGATGCACATCTCAAAATCTAACACCACAAGAGTTATAAGCCTAGGGGCATGCATGCAGTCAAAGTCGCAAGCAATTCAAATAAGCCATACGCTGGGCGTCGATACAGCCTGCAAATCTAGTTGGGATGGGCAGGGATGCAAGAGAACGTTACCTGCCAGAGGGGGGGTTGGCCGCTGCCAACACAGATGTTTGACACTTCAGCGTGGCTGTGATGCCTGCCTTTGCTATTGAGATAGTTTGCTGCTCCATTCCCTGCACACAACACGCCTTGATCTGCATTCACTGTTCATCAAAGTCACCATGCAGATGCAGACATGCAGCGCCTGGTTGACTTTGTTGCCAGACATATTCACACATTCCTAGCGTGAAGTCTGCTTGTGCATTTGCAAAATTACAGACAGGGATTTATGATATGAGCAGTGGTCGCATACTGCGCTGCAAGGATGACCAAAAACATGACCTCATCTCTTGCATGAATTTGGAAAGAACAAATGGCATGCACATAGGCAGCAAGGCGCAGTCCTTCACAGCACTGTGACATAAGCGACCTCACCTCATGAATGGCAACGCGGTCCTCAGGCTGCATCTTGTCAAACTCATCTATGCAGATGACACCACCACTTGCCGTCACCATGGCTCCTGCCTGTGAGCATGCATGTGCCAATCCTGGACGGTAGTGCAGTCGTGTATGCACGACATGGAACAGGTGGGACAGATGAACAGCTGTCAGTACAACACGTACAGTGAGCCTAGAAGCCTGACAACTGCTAAGTTACAGAGCTTTGAAAAGCAATAGCAGCATGCTGGCTGACACTGAGCTTCTGATACTGCAACTACAGGGTTTCACACTTGACGGGACTGCATTTCAGTTGTGTCATCACAGAAGGTTTGAGAGACTTGATGAGACTGCTTTTAGGTTTGTGATCACACAGCAAGCTGTCATGCAGGCACTCCTTGTCACCTCTAGGTAGAACTGCCCGTTGGGCTTCTTCAGCAGGCTGCCTGTGAGGCCAGGTCCACTGGATGTCTTCCCTGCTGTGTACACTGCAACAGGTGCCTGCAGGCGTGGCACCCAACACAGTAAGCCAGCAGGCGCAGGATGCCCAGCCAAAACAGGCAATGACTGCTATATTGGGCATCCAAAGATAGCAAGTGCATGCAAATGGCAATATCGCAGCAACATTGCCAGCATAGCAAGGCATCATTGCTGCTGTGCTTTTGACTGTACTGCAAAGGTTGAGATTGGAGTTGCAGCTTACCATTTGCGCAGCAAACTTGAGGAATTGAGACTTGGCAGTGGAAGGGTCCCCAATGAGCAGCACATGGATGTCGCCTCGCCGTGCTGTGCCATCTGGCATCTTCTGTGTATGTGCACACAGCAAAGGTTGGAGGTACACTCCCAATCAGCACAGCCACCTTGGTGGTGTTGATTGATGGTGTCCAGGGCTGGCAGTCACACACAAACACCTACCGTCAGGGAATGCCACATGCAATGCGCGCTGAACATGCATCACGCCCAGCAAGGCTGTATCAGCACAGTCAGACCCTCCCTAGAAAGTTGCTGAGAGTCATGGCAGCAGTGTAGTGAGCTTGACGGCTTCAAAGTTAGCCTGAAAGTCAATGCAGTTGTGCCTGAGAGTGTCTTGTGCATTTGAATGACTAAAGTGATGCACCAGCTGGACATGCAGGGCTGCAAGAGGAGGAGCAAAGGGAGCAAGCTTCACCTTGCGAGCTCCACCAAACAGCAGACAGGCAACAGCCTTCTTGATGTCGTCATGGCCATAGATGCTGGGCGCAATCAGCTCAAAGATCTTCTTGTGTAGCTCTGGCTGCGCAGCAAAGTCTTTGAAGCTAGCCTCTTCTTCCGCTCTGCATGCAAAGCTGTTTCACAAACATCATCACTGCTGCATATGCACAATCTTGATTGTGGTACAAATATGGGAAGTCATGACGGCTGCGTCTGCCGTTGGGAATTAAAGGCTGTCAGAGTGTGCATTGAGGATGTTGAGTCAGGGTTTGGGATTCAATGCACACATGCAGCATGCGCGGTATGTTGAGGGCAAGTTTATGTAGATCTGTACAAGACGTCCCAGTGGCAGGCAAAACCCAGGCTTACGTGAAGGGTGCGTGCCGTGTGTCCTGCTTTCCAATGTGTTGTACCCCAACCACCCTCAAGTAGCCTTCGTACTTCTCATACTTGGTCTGCATACAACAATATTTGTTGGTTGTGTGCACATTTTGTGCTTTCAGGGTGTTGATGCACAAAATGTGCACACCAACACCCTGAAAGCCACAAGAATGTACAGAGCAGGCCATTGCTGTTGGCCATTGCTGTTTCAGACAACTTAAACCTCGTGAACAGTTCCCAAGAGCCAGAGAATAATCGCAGTGATAGAAGGCAAATGTTATATGGGTGCCCAGCATGTGAGCTACTGACTTGTGACTCAGCATCGGAAGTTTCCATTATCGTTTGAAGGCACCACAACAAGGTTGTTGCACATGCTACACCAGCATTTGCAGCAAGGCAAGCGTGCCCTGAGGTATGCATACCTTCATGATATTGTAGACGGCAGTGACTGTGACCTGACTGCCCGGCGGTATTGTGTAGACAAGGGACCTTTCTACCATCATCAGCCGACTCTCTGGTGTCTCCCCTGGGCTTACTGTCTCTGGAAGATCCTGCAAGTCACAGCTTGCATTAGCAGTAGCAGTCAAGCGTGTACTGTTGAAACCTAATGCTATAGAATGCCGCCGTGTCAGAGACTCATATCTAAAGACTTGGCTCATTTCCATGTAAAAACAACTCCAGTGATGTTGATCCAGCTACTGTCAGACAGAAATTTGCTAAGAGTAGACTACTGAGGACTCATGCCTCATTTGCAGCTCATGACATCAGCACCAGACACTCTAGTGGTGAGGACAGCAACCATGAAATCAGCAAAGCAGACGTGCTGTGATGGCTTAATGCTTGCACATGTTGCAACACACACCATGTAGCTACATCATTGTGGAGGATGTGTGAAGCGTCACCTGCAGCTTCATGATCTGATGGTCCACAAACTTGCACTTCTTGTCGTCAATGAAGAAGGGATCTCTACCACACAGGTTGCCTGACCCTTCTACAGTGATGGAGTCACATGCTTTGGGACAGGTAATTTTCCCAAGACCTGGCTTGCCAATCACTGTCTTCACAGTGCCGCAAGCTTTGCACTTAAAGGCCAACTTCGCAGCCCGGTTCTGTATAGACATAAGTTTTAGGCATTGTATGTCCACAGAGTAAGACACAATACCATGCACTATATTTACGCTCATGTGGACTGTGTGATCAGATGTGTCACAAGAAGAAAATTGCTGGTCATTTTGTTGCAACCCCAGCATTGACCTAAATTGTGGCACCATAGCAGTTAAGAGGTGCATAGAGGTCCATGATAAAATTCACAGTGTTGCAGTTGTTTGGACACAGAGCTGTGACTGAAGCTGTGATGCCTGTGCAGGCCTGCTCACCTGACGCTCTTCTGCTCGTGTGACGACGCCGCTTATCATCACCAACTGAGATATGTTTTCTGACTGCAGTCCCAACATTTGATGTCAGAGCGTTTTGTTGCTTTCACGCAGCAATCAAAGCAGTTAAGAGTACTGGAAACTATGTTGTCGCTACCATAGTGTTCCTGCCCATACCTGAATCTCTCGGATTGATGCAGGACCAAACTGCTGAGTGCCAATCAAGAAAACATCTCGCTGGAGTTGCATGTCCTCATCTTTTTTAGCTCTGGGGTTCAGAAACTTCATCACAGCTGCCTCAAGCTGCAAACATCACAATGTGTCCCGTGAGTCAAGTGCATAAACTGGCAGACACAGCAAAGGTTGAGCTCACCAGAGGTATGGCAACATCAGGAGTCTGCCTGAAGAGATCATACAGATCATCATCAAATTGCCTGATGTCTTGTAGGTCGACTGTAATGCTGTCACTGTCTGTCTGCAGTGCATCACTGCAAGACCAAACAGATTGTATTAATATTGCCCTTTTTTCTAAATTCTTTACATTCTTCTGTAGGTAATAAAGGGCAACAAGCAACTTGCAGCAGCAAATGCTCAACACCTGTATATGTATACGACTTCCGACTGACCATCGTCCGGTGACTTAGCATAGGTTTTCAGAAACTGGTAGAGCTTTGCTAACGCAGCTCGCTTGCCAATGGGGGGCCTGGCCTCGTTTGCGTCGGCGTTACGGTCTTCCTCAGTATAGTTCACCCAGTTGGTAGAGACCCGACCAACTGCATCGACAGATCAAAATCACTCTGTTTCCAGCATCGCACTGCTCCGTGCGCTTACCATGGCCAAGCAGTGACTCAGCTTCACGTACCGTCAAAGCCCGACATCCTCTGATCTGGTGACAAGCCGAGGCGAGGACCACATGCGTCGTCGTAGACAAGCGACGTTTGACTGCGGCTACTTTGGCGGTCAATCCCTATGCAGACTGCTCAGGCTGCACAATCCCGCTGTTTCACCACGCTTTTGGCGGTGTATGAGTCATCGACATGGTGCTTCGAATTCGCAGATACGGTGGCGATCAGTCAGGCTTGACCTAGCTAGCCTATAAGTGATGCACTTCCGAGAGGAAAACGCAATGATGCCTGCAGCACCTGGGAATCCCCTGGCTGCTGCGGCTTTCACGATCGTGATGAATTCAACAAATAGCTACAGACTTTGCACTCTGCAACAAGAAAAAGTGGCTAAACACCAGAACACAAATTTACGAGCTTGACGTATTGATCTGTGTGCACGTCGTCATAACAGTTGCATGAAAAAGCAGCTGTGCTTGATGTTCTGCACCGGGTTGATGCAGCAGCATCAGATTTATGACACTGAATGTAAGACACATATTACAGGTGCACCATAAGGCCCCAGGGCGGTCAAAGTGAGCAAGGCTTGTTGACAACTAAGCCATTAGCGTGCATGTCAGGTGAAATTTAGGCACGCTTGGCAGCCTTACTTGCTTCCCAAAGCACTGTGCGGTAATCATTGACACCACACATGTGCTTCTCTGGCTGCTTTCTCGGCTGCCTATTTGATTGCCTTTCTCGTTTCTCTTTGCTCAGCCTCTTTGGCAGCCCTCTTTGCTGCCTTCCTGGTAGCCCTCCTCTTCAAATCAACCAATTTCTGTGTCAGGGCACTGTTCAGCTCACCTGTCCTAGCTTCCTTCTGTTGTGGCAGTTGTGTGTTGCAAGTTATCCTCTCAAGAGCTCAGCTGGTTTTGCATTGCAGCTTTGGACCATGTGTGCCACATCCCAGCATACATGGACCAAGCGTGTTGTTCAAAATGAGCAATGCAATGCCAAATTTCAGCAGCACCCAGCCAACCAGACCATGTCTCTGTTGTCCTGGTAGCTCCACCCCTGTGCTATCTGCTGATCTAGACGCCAAGACTTGTCCCGCATTGGCTGCAAGGATAACAGAGAGCGGTTGAACACCACCTTCTTATGCTGTTTCAGCTCCCTGACAGCTTGCTTGTGAGTCAGCAGCTGTTCAGTCACCACTGAAGCTGCCTTAGCGGCTGTTGGCTGCTAATGACGGGTGGTCAATGTATCTTGCAAGCCTTGCAATTCAGGCAATTCCTCTGATGCGATGTCGCATCTTCGGTCTGCAGATCTGGGCCTGAGTAACGATGCGTATCATTCACAATACCTTACCATCATACATCTCTATAGGACCTGTTTGGCAAAGGCAGATTGATGCAGCTTGTGCCTGACCCACCAGGGTCTCTAGTGAACAGCACTTTCTGTGAGGAAGAAGATCCCTCATGAGCTCATCAGGTGCTCATGGGCCTGCCAGTGCTTCTAGAAGATCTTGGCTGGCATGTCCTGCGAGGGAGCACCCACTTTGCTGTTGTACTCCATCATCGTGCTCAGCGCGTCCTGCAAAGACGCAATATGGCGGCCTACTTTGCAGGTCTTGCCACTGGGGCTGTATGCAACGTGTGGAACTCAGAGCATCATGCTTGCTAGTCTACCAGGCAGCACAAAGTTTGACGCTGCACAATTTATGCTGACAAAAACCTTGCCTTCTGCTGGTGATGGCCAGCACAGAGAAGGAAGACAAACAAAAATCTGCCATGCACCAAGAGAGTTCAGCCGAAACGTACATACAGCAGTATACATAGCAGTACATACAGCTGTACATACAGCTATATATACACAGCAGTTTTCAATTTGTGTAATGGAAGTTTGTTCACGCTGAGCCAGTCAACTTTTCCCAACATGCACCACCATTTGCAACAAACTCCTTGCAACATGTGATGGAGGTATTGGTTTACATGCACATCAACTAATCATATAATGCAATGTGACTCAGTAGCAAAGTGTGCACAAGTGGGAAGAAACAAATGAAGGCCAGCGCACAGCACCTCCATCAGCTCATCTGGGACCTGCACGCCTCTGCAAGCAAGACACTGGTGCTTCCATGCCCACACACTGATCACTTAAAAGTGTGTGTACAGGGTTTTGCCTTGTCTATGTCTACTCCCTTGATTGCTTGATGATGAACTGCTCATGATCATGAGTTGCATGCCTGTTTACAGCAGATCAACATGAGTGATGTGCCCCGTCCTTGCATATCATCACTTTACTTGATGAGACAGCTGTAGGCCTATCATGTATATTATCACAAAGGTGAGCTCTGCGATCATGTCCTCTCAATGAGACAAGATCAGCGAATGAGACAAGATCAGCGGTTGCTTTGCTTTTTTCTTGGTGTTGTTGAGGATGTTAGGTGACATATGATCACCTGCATGCGGCATAGTCTTGCAACCAATGCAAACTGCAAGCGTGTGGTGACCACATCACCACCAACAAAACCCAGGTGCTGCATAGTGGCCGCCTGCTTTCAAAAGAGGCGGGGCCACGTGAGTTGCGCGAGCGAGTGTCGTTTTTGGGGAGTGGGCGTGACATTGTGCTGATACTGAGGGTGTTGCAGATGCTTGCTTGCTTTGCCACAATGCTTGCATAGGTGGTTGCTTACTGCTTACATTCGCAAAGTTCTGCTTGAACAGCCTGCCATTTATGCCATGCTTTTCACAATGTGACTCATGTTACATCCGTATGCGTGTTGTCTCATATGCTTGCATGCGTGTGTACATTCAACTCCCTGGGACAATTGCTATAATAGTCAATAATGGTTTTTATGTATATTCACTCCTTCCAGGGAGACGAGGCTACGCACTGCTTATGATGGTCCCAGGGAGGATTCATATTTGTTCTTACTTGCAGTTTGTTTATTGCCTCTGGGGTAGCATGCACATGTCCTTTTGCCCAATTTCCATGCCTGCATTCTCTGTTTTTCGCTGTTTTCCCGCAGGGCATTCTTGCACCCACACTCACACATTTAAACTAGACTTGGCGTGATTGCTCGTGCGGGTGAACGCGGTTCACGTGCAAGGAGCACTAGAGTGTACGCTAACGCTGCAAGCTCGTAGGCGTGCTAAAGTCAACCTTCTGTATGCTAGCTTGTCAAAAGTTGTGCTGTCGTAGACGCCTCACCGGTACTTGTCTTGCAACTTCGATCCATCTGGAGTACGGAATCGCCGGTTTCGACCTCCGCACCACGTAACGCACGGGATCGCCGGTTTCGACTATAAACGACGCCTGTGTCCGGGCAGCAGCTGCGCTCAAAAGGCCCGTCAGGCAGGTGTACAGCTCTGCTTGTCTGTGAAAGGTTGAGGCCTCACTTCACTATGCCCGTCATTGCATCCTTTTGCGCTCAACGTTTGCCTTCGACTGGGCTTCCCCTCAGCACCGCTTTGATGGAGCCCGCGAGCAAAGCCAAAGCACAGGCAGCCTTCAATCGTTTATGGGACGCATGTACCAGTTTCACTTGTGTCTTAGCTACACGACGATCTCAAGTTGATGCTTGTGTTCCGCACTGCCTTGAGCCTGATCAAAGCACTACAATCAGCAGAAACCACTGCTATACCAGTCATAATCGTAGTCGTATTATGTCATGTAACTTTTTGAACTTGCTGACACAGGTTCAACAAGCAGAGAGGCATCAACAAGAGGGCCACCATACCTCCTGAGTAAACTCTACTTTCAAGCGTTCGTGCAGAAGCTGGTGAAGGAGTCAAAGAAGGTAATTTGGGATCACGTTGGTGGTACCCCCCACACTTTGCCTGCATCTGTATTGATAAAGATACCTGAGTGTATAGATACGCACACACCTGCTCTTGTGCTGCTCTTCTGGCAATGAAGGGCAACCAGTTAAACAGAGCAACATGTGCCAGCTCAGTAAGCAAGTTGCACATGCAGTCTAGTAATCAGCATACACGCTCATTTCTGTGCCCTGGGGTGTTTTGCATGTCTGCAACAGGTTTATGCTTGTGCTCAGGGCACACCCTTGCTAAAATGAAGCGTAGATGGGGACAACAAAGCAGTCTTGCTCCACTGGCGGCCGGGATGAGCAACCTTCACATAGAGTCAAGCGAATGCAGCATTTGGACAGCAGATGAGGTGAAACATTTAGTAGAATTGTTTTTATGCAATTGCTGTCATAGATGTACTTGCTGTGGCTAGCAACATGTGCATGTGTGCCGTTTGCAGGCAACACACCTGATGCAGGAGACTTTTTGGCAAGTGTGCATGCGCCGAACACAGCATACCAGGTCTCTTGATGTTGCTTTAATACACTGACCTGAAGCTGTCCTTACCATTGTTCTGAGACACATGTTGCGGTTAGGGAGATGCGGCATAGGCCTGCCCTCCTTCACAGCTTGGACATGCATGCCCGTAAATCAAGTCACTTCCATTGCACTAAATTCAGTCTTTGAGGTTTTGAGTGTGAGCCTCTGAAGTAGCAACACAGTTTGGCATCGGCAGGCAGCAGCACAGGCGGTCCAAAAAAGGATGCGGGGGCCATCAGCCACAGCAACAGATCAGCAGACATGCCATACACAAGCTCCTATGACTCAGGAGGACAGGGGGCTGCGATCTGGAGCTGAAGCCGTTGCAGCAAGAGTGGGAGATTCAAAGGTAGTGCTCTAATTCTTGGATGGCTTCTGGTGCTTTGCGCAGCGCATGGTGGCGGTCGTCATGCAAAGCACCTTTTGATACATGCAATGGCTTTTGTCAATGCAATGTCATCTTCCAATGAACGCTCTGACAATTTTTCTGCATTCGTTTCCTTGTAGACTCCTCAGATCTGCTTTTATTGTTGCGCTAACTTGGATCACCATTGCTGAGCACGATCCTGGTGCAAAAGACTGCAACAGTACATGCCAAACTTGGCCTTTGCTCAACCACAGCAAGTTGTTCTTCTGAGTATGAAATATAATGTTGGGCCTACAATGCAGGTGCTGCTGTCCAAGCCCCAAGCTGCCGTAGACTTGGAGTCAAATTTTGGACAGGCAGCAATGCATATTGCTTGGGATGCAGATGAAGCCTCCCCCATCAAGGGCCATGCAATTGAGAGCGGATCAGAGATAGATGACGTGGATCCTGCGCGACGCAAACATTCATCCAGGACCGCAAAAGCAAGAGCTCAAGCCGGCAATGCAGCACTTGCAGAGGTACACTCTGTGTTTGGATTCCTGACGTCTACTGCATGCATGACATTCTAGTCAATGTGCTCTAGGCTCTTCCATGTGGGCTTGCCAGATGCCAGCCTTTTGCCATGTGCTTGAGATGCTTTAGTTTAGCTAATATGAGCAAGCCGTTGCATGACTAGTGTGCATGTACCAGGGACCACATGCACTTACAGGTGCTTCCACATGCTTGCCATTGTTGTGGAGGATCCTTTCAGCACAATTCTTGCAATCCATGCATTTCCTGGCTTACCAGTTTTGTACATGCACTTGTGATTTGGCTACGTTTTAGCTAGTCTCATGGGGAATGCTGCTTCTCTTCATTTAAGCCATGCAAGGATGTCTGGCCAGCACATTGCACATTGTGTCATGTGGCATGCACTGCAAGATGGGACAGGTGCTTGCCTTTGCAAATGATCACTTGCAACCTGTTGACCGCAGGAGCCGGAGCTTGTCACGCCAGTACAGCTTGTGAATCCTGGGCGTCATCAAGCAAGAACAGAAAGCAACACCAAGTCCATTGTGCTTGACAATGATGCGCAAGCCAGCCAGTCTGGCAGCCTAGGGCAAAACCTGTTGACCAGCAACAAGCCAGAATCTGGCAGCAATTGCTATGAGCCACGTCCCAGCAACAACAGATATGATTGCACTGCTACTCAGCAACACCCTACTCTTCCACGCCACACAGCCTCAGAATCCGCTCAAGTAACGCACAGCGAGCTGATGGGTGCTTGCACTCATGATGACAATGGTTCTGAGCTTGACGAAGAAGAAGAGCCTGTCAGTTCTCATGGCGTTCATGTCAACTGTGCTGCCGCGCTGCAAATAACAGCATGCACGACACCGCAAATGAAGAAAGTAGCAATGGCCGGCATGTCAAGATGGTCATGGCTGCCTGAAGGGTCAATGCTGCATGCTGCACGAGCTGCAGCTGCTGATGTGTCTGCAGTCGATTGGAACTACTATGAGGTGATGGTACACGAACTGCACAAGGTCATATGCAATTGCTAGCTGGTGGACAAGCTTTTGCTGCCCAGCTGTGCAGCTGCAATATTTCACAGGCATTTCTCGATTGCTTGTGATCATACGCCCGATTTTCAGCACTGCATATGCCATTGAAGACCTCCGAGGGCATATGATATGTGCTGTACCATGAGCAGCTTTGTGATGTCTCCAGTGGAACATCTCTGAAACCTCATTTGAGCTGTTTTGATTGCAGAGGCGGGCTGCTAGGCGTTCACCAGTTGTTGCCAGCTCTTCAGCCAAGGCTGGTCCAGTGGTGCAACATCCATACTACACAGCAGGAAAACAGAGAGATCCAACCCCGAAAGAGGGTATTTGGAGGACAGGTGCTGAGAGTCCTCCACACCAAAGTCAAGTTGATAGGCTTGGGTCACGTACAAGACAGAACGTTTCTAGTGTGGAAGACTTGTTCACAGCTGTCCCGCGGCCAACTGTGCAGCCATCATCAGCGTCTGGTGATTGCATCCAGTATGGTGCCAGAGCTAAGCGTCACATGTCAGAAGAGAAGTTTGATGAGTTGATGAACATGGGTTATGTATATGTTGCGTTTGAGCTAGAAGCCAGAGAAGCAGCAGCGGCCGAAGCTGCGATTGAGGCTGAAGCTGAACTTGTTGAGAATGCTGATGCCTTATCGGTAAGGTTGCAGTGTAGCTACAGAATCATTAGGCAACAAGTTCTTGTGGTCTGATCCATGCCAGGCAACTGGCTTGCACGTAGCACCATGGCTAGGGTAAATGTAGCTCCATGGAAAGCGATGAATGTGTTGTTTTTTGCCGTTCTCTGCCATTCAGGGTCATGCAGTACAGTTGACCTCTTTGCTCGTATACTATGTTGTTGCCGTCTGTGCATGACGGCGCAAATGGCTTGGTTCAACATGGTTTGTAGAGTGGTGCCATTGGTATTGGGTGTTATGTGCATGCAGCTGAATAAGCATCAATCCCTGAGCAAAGAGTGAATGGCATGCAGGCTCTATCTTCCCAGCCTAGCAACGGCAATGATGAAGTGGAAGAAGTAGGTGTCATGGATGCAGCATATGCATTAGACGAAGTGGATGCTTTGGAGGATGGTATAGATGCCATGGAGGAGCCGTCAAGTGTGGTTTCCAGGGATACGAGTGGCCATGTTGCAAGCACCTCTGGCCAGGCAATGCAAGCAAAGCAACAGCTAGCTTACATGCTTTTTTTGCTGTGCCTTTCTGTCTTGGCCGGCGCTACCATGATGAGAATGCTTTTGGCAAGGTCTAGCTAACTGCTTGTCAGGTTCATGTTCCACACAACATCATGCATACATTGCTTAATGCAGGCTTGACTAGCATGTAGGCTCTATGGGATGACGCTTGGTTATAATAGGTGTTTAGCGTGACTACAGATCAACATCAGTGTTTGTTTTATGATGTAGAGGAAGAACAAATTTGACAGCGTCATCCAGCATTTGCTTGCGCGCAACAGTGATGAGAGACCTGGCACTCAAGCTTCAACTCATGTCCTCCCACTGTGGCTGGACATCAGAAATGCTGCTGTTGGCCCAAAGGCCAAGAAGGGTGGAGTGCGCGCGCACTCAGATGCCGTGCTAGTTGACTTCATAGACTTGCACTTGCAAGTCTTGCGAGAGGATATCTGGACACTGGATGGGGTTGGGCAGCCAAATACCACAGTGGTGTATGTATACATGGTGCTCTTACAGGTCTGCTTTTGCTAATGCTACCACTGTAAACCTTTGCACCATGCTTGCAAAACAAATCTGCATGGGCTTGCCATTCTGCCCTGCCAATTGCTATTGCATAGCTATTGCTCAACTTGTTGCATTCTGTGTAATTGCTTACCTAGTGACTGCTTGGCCTCACTGCATTCACCTTGGCCAGCAAGGTTGGCCTCTTGCTATAGGTGATACTGTGGTACACCTTGACCATGCAAAGTGATTCGGCGACGGGTATGCTATTCGTGCAATGTTGTAACGTCAAAGCATGTGCAATCTTTTCCTTTTTTTTATGTCCAGCCATTAAGTTAATTGGCCAACAACGTGATCTCAGGTAAGCTTGGCAAGTACTTTCACAATTGTACCCTCGCCAGATATGCTCTTGATTGCAGGAGCGCAATAACATAATGCAAGATGAAAAATTGGGCCACCCCAACTGTCACTTTCTTGGTCCTGACTTGCTGGAGAGCATCTTGACGTAAGTATTATGTATATGTCACAAGCTGTCAGCCAACCATAGCAACAACAAAGCCCAACAGCTGTGGATGTGAGAGACATGCATACCTAAGTTGCGTTGCTTCACACCCATGCCAAGGGTACATAATGTACACCCAAGACACAATCACAAAGCAAATGAATATACAATAATTTCTACATTTGTACACTTGCTTGAGCACACATACACTCTATACTGTATATTACATATATATACAATTATATAGAGAGCACAAGCAGAACACCACCCATGTTCAAGAAAAGAGCTCAGAAGTGCGTTGCCTTGCATACAAGGGCAATGTGGGTACAATCAGAGTGACATGCAATGCCTTTGGTGTAGGTGTGGTTTGGATGGTGTGCGGGAATGGCAGGAGCCATTGCACCTGCAAGACATGGGCAAGAGAAGGAGCCCAGGCATCTTGAATTGCGACAAGCTGATATGTATGGTCCCCCTGGAGGACAGCTGGGTGTGTGTTGGCATAGAATTCAAAGATAAGGTCATCAAGTGGTATGACTCCTTGTTGGTAAGCGTTACCTCAACAAGCCAATTGAGCTTGTGCATCTCATGCAAAGCAGGATGGACGTGTCTATCAATGCACTATCCTTGACGAATGCGCACAGGCCACATTTGTTGTGTCTTTGCACCATGCTGGTTGAAATTGTCTGGCCTTTCTGTTTATGCCAACCATACCAGTTCAAGACTTTGTTCAAAGTCAGACAAAGGAGTTGCTGCAACAACACTTGTTGTTATGTGCTGCAGCAGGAGTGTGATGATGCCATTGTAGGGGCTTTAGTCAGCTGGGTGCAGCATGAGGCCAAGCAGTCACTGGACCTATCAGAATGGGAAGTCAAGTGAGTGCGTGTTGATGCTCTATATAGCCTGTTAGTGGGCAAAATCGATTGCATGCAAATGCGATCTGGTGGACATGGTGGCTTGCTTCCTGATGTATAAAGTCGCTATGTGCTGCAGGAGTCCCATGAAGATGGCGCTGCCAGCAGAGACAAACTCTTATGACTCTGGGGTGTTTGCTTTGTTGTTTGCAGAGTATGCATCACGGGATGCTCTGATTGACTTCACCTCAGAGCATATCGGTGCTTCCAGAATCAAAATGATCTCTGACATCATACTGAAAAGGATTCACATTCCTCACACATCATGACTTGTCCCTTGTCAATCAAATGCCATCAAGTGCTCCACTTCTGCAACTGCCTTGTTGTGAGTTGTATGTGTGACTAATCAGGCAGCAGTAGCGCATGACCATGTGAATCATGTTGAAGAAGCACGAGCGGTTCTCATTTGTGTGGCTTACAATGTCAACCTTGTGCAGCAAGCTTAAGCCTGGTGATTGTCAACCGAATGAAGTACATTGTGACGCTTGTGAGCGAGCAACATATTGGATTTAGGTCAGTCACCTTTCTGTGTCACCAGCTAGATTATCAGTAGTGTCACCAGATAGATCATCAGTAGTGTCACCAGATAGATCATCAGTAGTGTCACCACTGGGCCAGCTAAATCATCAGTAGTCATTTCATGCGTATGTGCACTGAATAGCAATGTGTTTGAGACCAGAAATACAGAACTCAGGCATGCACTCATGATGATCCATAGTGGCGTCACGCGAGAAGTTTGTATCTAATACGTGATGCATTGCATCACGACATGACATCTGTAGATTGCCATTTGAGTACCAGTACACACAAATAGGCTGCATGTTGGTACACCACATGACCACCTCATTTACAGTGAGGTCTATGATTGCTATGTACGCATACCTTGCGGTGGGAGAATCCTACTGGATGTTGGCAATATGGTTGCCAAGTAAGCTCTAGGGACAGCGGCAACCAAGACACACCAGCACCAATGCAGTGCATTGTGTGGTTGCAGTAATTCAATCAATGAAGGTGCTTGTCTCTTCAGCTGCATTTGCTTTTATTGAAGCTGAGTGGTCAGCAGCTCTGTTGGGTTTGGCACTTTCACCATCAGCAGCTGCAGCATCACTGTTTGTGGTAGCGCATTGCGGCAGCTGCCCTGCACCATCAGCAGCTGCCCTGCAGGCTGCAAACAGAGCAAGGCAACAGCTGTGCAAGCTTGCATTCAAGGACTGAGTTTGGCAAGCGCCCTCTGTGCACAAAGATCTGTGAGTACAGCTCTTCTGGCAGTGAAGAAAAGAAAAGAAAAGAAAAGACTACACCTTTTGGCGTCAATTTAATGAGAAGCCAAGTATTATACCGGGCTGCCCAGGTTCTTCTGGCAGTGAACCCTACAGAGGGTTATTCAGCTTGACACAGAGTCAGGGCCAGAGCCTGATTGCTCAAGTCAGGTTGAGTGTCTTGCTGCCTCAACTTTGCTGCTGCCATCTGCTGCTGCCATCCAAACACACCTTGTCAGCGTGCCATACCTGCTTCCTAAAGATGCTGTTTGTATGCACATGGCAGTTGCTGCATCACAGCTGCTGCTGTCTTTCACTGCCAACACTGAGTGCTGCTGCTACACTAAGTTGCTGCTGCTGCTGCTGCCAGGGTTTTGTACTGCTGCTCTACATTGCTGCTGCTCCATGTTACTGCAGCTGCTTTGCGTTGCTGCATGCTGCTGCTGCATCGTACTGCTGCTGCCAAGATTGTCTGCTGCAGCTCCATTTTGCTGCTGCTTTGTATTGTTGCATGCTGTTGCTGCATGGTACTGCTGCTGCCAGGATTGTCTGCTGCTGTTCCATGCTGCTGCTTTATGTTGCTGCATGCTGCCAGGATGGTTTGCTGCTGCTTTATGTTGTTGCATGCTGCTGCTGCTGCATGGGACTGCTGCTGCAAGTCAGGGGTGCCTGCACAGCATCGTTACTACATGCTACAGCTGCTGTTGCAAATTACTGATCTTCTACTCTCTTCAGGTCAACACAGAGTCAAAGCCAAAGTCTGGTTGCTCAAGCTGTGTCCACCAAACTGCTGTCAGAAGAATGCTGGTGCACCTCCTGTTGCTGTCATTCAGACACACAGTAATGCAAGTTGTATATGCTGCAGTATGGCTGCTGCCAGGATTGCACTGCCAGGAGTCTTTGCTGCTGCCGCTGCAGTGTGCTGCACCATCTTGATGCATGCTGCTGCTGCCAGGACTGTCTGCTGCTGCTGCATCTTGTCGCCGCTGTGTTGAGTTCCTTAATTGCTACACGCTGCTGCTGTTGTTGCAGACTACTAGTCTTTTAAATTGCTGGCTGCACATTGCCCAAAGTACATGCATTGTTGCGCGAATCACATAGACGTCGTTGCTTGCGCACAACGCCCATGCTGTTGATGATTATATCAACAACATCAACGTTGTCAGCTGCTGCTGGTTGCTGCTGCTATGCCACTGGCAACTTCCATGGGCTTGGATTGCTAGAGGTCCAAACTGATCAATGGCAATACTGCTGCAGTTGCCTCTGCAGATGATGGTTGCTGGTGCAGCAGCTGGTTGCTGAGTTGTTACTGCTGCATACTGATGCTTTTTTTGCTGCACATTGCTGTTGCAGCAATGCTGCTGCTGCTATTGTTTTACTGATGGGATGTTATGTTGCTGCTAAACATGGTTGTCACTGATCATGGTTGCTGCTGCATGATGTTGCGGCCACGGTGCTGCTGTACGATCTTGCAGCATCTTGCTGCTGATACTGCATATGCTATTGATGCTGCAGCTGTGTCTTGCCCTGGCTTGCCCTGGCTTTGCATGTCATCGCTCTGATGGAAATGGTTGCATGGCACTACTACTGCATGTACCCGCTGCTTCAAATTACTGCTGCTGCCAAGCACAGATGCTGATGGTTGCTAGTGCTGCTGGGCAAACGCTGGGCGTCAGACCAGACTCCTCTAGAGTCAAGAGGCGAGGTGACAGATGTAAGCCTCACTGCACAATTGGGTCGTTTGCAAAACTGTTGCTGCTGCAGCTGCAAGCAATTGGGATGCGCCTGAGGCCTCGCTGGCTCAGATTGCTGGCATCTACACAGCCTGGGGAGCCCTGGGTTGTGCCCTGTGCCTTGCTGGCACAACTTGCTGCTGCTGTCGATATTGGCTGCTGCTGCTGCCAACTTTACTATTGTTGCCTCTTGGAGCTGCTGCCTTGTTGTGGAGCGTGCAGCAGTTGCGCAGCTTTGATGTTGCCTTTGCCTTTGCCTTTGCCTTTGCCTTTGCCTTTGACTTTGACTTTTTTTTGCCTTTGCCTTTGCCTTTGCCTTTGCCTTTGCCTTTGCCTTTGCCTTTGCCTTGCGCTGAGCTTTGCTTCTGCCATTTGCCTGCTTAAGCTTGCTTTGCGGCCCACACACAAGCACGTGGTCAGTGCCCGCTGCTTGCCTTTTGAGCATTATAGCTATAGCTAATGATCTGAATGCATGTGGTGATGCAGGCTTCAGGGCACGCAACTGTATGCATCAATATGGTGGTTTGCAATGGCAATACAGGATGGTCAGCAAATGCCTTGAATGGGCAACTTGACGCACTTTGGATGTGCCCACAGTTTGGGCATCAATCCATTGCTTGTCACGACTAGCGGTCTAGCATGCGCACTGCCAACCTAGTGTCTCAACAGCTGAGCTGGGCAAGCATAGCAACCGTGAACGCTATACAAGTGCATAATACAACGCATACTGCCTCATAAACACACAAGTGGGCAAGACTGAATTCACTGCTGCTGGACTGTACAACAAACCTGCCTGTGTTGGTCTGTAGTCCAGGTTGTCATTCATCGTCTGATTCCAGAAGGATCTGCTTCTTGGCCTTTGGGGCTGTCCGGGACACGAGGTTCACGTCCATCTGCAGTTGCCACATTGCTTTTGTCAGCAGGGTGGCTACTGCTACTGCGCTTGCATAACAGCACTTGACTTACAAAGTGCTGAGCTCAAAATAAGGTGATTACCTGTGACACATATCACAGGTCTGCAAAGGCAAGAGAATGCAACAGAGTTTACTATAGATGTTATCCTTACCGTCTGCTGGTTTGGACCAGACAGCTGTTGCAGCGGGTGCCGTGGTGGGTGAGACAGCTTGCCAGCTGCACTGGCCTTGTTTGGTCCAGCCTTGCTCCGTACAGCTCTGGACTCTGCACTGCTGGCTGCGGATGCTGCGCCATGTCCCTGTGCCATGCAGCAAACTACTATGCGATGGAGTTGGATGCAGTGATGTCACTTACTTGACACCATGTGACTTGTGTATCACCGATGGAGGCAACTATGCATGACGGCACACATAGACAACATTGAAAGCATATCATTGCTGAATACATGATACATCAAGGGGCCATCTGTATGTGCACACATTCAAAGGCAGTAAAATTAGACAACAAGCATAATGCATGCTCATACCTGTGCATCCACAGCCGTACTCTTTGCTGCTGTGCCTGATGCAGCTCTTGCTCCTGACCTCTTTGCTGTCTTGGGCTGTGTTCCTACAGCTGCACGCTGCTCCTGTACATACAGACATGCTGATGATACACTACTCACTCACAATCCTGAAATCTGCAGCTGTAAGCCTTGCTGTTCAGGACCTGAAAATTGGCATCAACTGTATGTGCTATGCAAGCAGGCCAGGTAGGGTTATCAACAGCACTGCACATATACGGCAGCATTGCAATTACATATGAGCAATACGCTTG
>JAABUP010004096.1_pt1 | contig 24442 bp, 31 predicted proteins | sample 5559201 | NCBI WGS metagenome assembly JAABUP01 (sample SAMN10711887, study PRJNA513373) | rock metagenome | isolation source: Antarctica rocks | place: Antarctica
TACTGTAATTTCGCAAAGTGCTGCGAACAGACGCTTTCAAAGTGGTTTGTCGCACTGTGAGAACCTAAATGTAACATTGATTGAGTACTTTAGATACATGTGTTTAGGTCGTTGCGCTACATGGAGCTTTAGCCAATAAACGCTTGCAGTCAAACTGATGCACATAACCTGCTCTTCTTCTGAGCAACACATAGAAAGACGAAGGAAAGTCGGTGATTGTCGTTTGCGAATGCGTTAGGTCAGATCCCGCCGAGCAAGACCCGTAGATTCCGTAGATGACCAAGTACAAGCTTCTTCGCGGTTTCTGTTTCAGCTGGCATCGTAGCTGCGGTCTCTGACTGCATGCTCGCCAGTCACAGTAACAGGAACAACGGGTGGAGTCTTCGGGGGCCCGTGCTACATATTGCGAGATCTTCCAAACGCGCATTACGACGTGATCAGAAGTACGGAGTTAGGAGGGTTGGAAGGTTGGAGCACTTCTCGAGCGTTACACGTGCTTGCCATCCGACGACTGATCAGTCAGCAGCAGCAGCACGACTGCTGGATCGTTTCTGGCAGGTACGGCGGAGTCTGATGCTCTGACCACCTGGCACATGATTTTTGTCTGCATTTAAGCCCTCCTTCTCTGTTAGGCCAGAGGAGTGGCTGATTTCCAGCAGCGACAAAAGCTTGTTGCAGTTGCGTCTGCAATTCCCACAGCAGCTGCATCATCCAAAGCACAAGAGCCCCATGCACTGCCAGGCATCAATGATTACTGGATGTTGGAAGACGGACATTCCTGCATACCTCAGGTCAGCATCTCCCAACAGCTTGCACCTTCACACTTTTGGTAGCCCTCCTCTTGACTGAACCATATCAATTTCAGGTTGCAGAGGCTTCAAGGCGCCTGATTCAGCTGCAGCAGCTTCTTGGAAGTCACAAGGATGTAGATGTTGTTTGGATGCTAGTCAGAGAACCAGGGTGAACATTTGATCTCACATGTGTCTCTGCTCACCTGCATTCGTTAATGTACATTCCCGCACATTGAGGGTTGTCACCATGCCCACTGCTACGTTGCTTGCCGTCCTGCAGGGCTGCTCCTGTTTGCCCCTGGCATTGATACATACCTGATGCCAACAAGAAGCAACATTGTCGTGCAGCCATACACTCTAACAAAACAAGCAAAAGCCACTGCCTGATGCAGGATTGGCAACTGGACGTCCTTGACAACTCCTGCTGTCTGTAGATTACTGACTGCTGACATGGGTCAGCTGACAGCTCGTCTGATGACTATGCGGCTTGCAGCAGAGAATACAAGCGTCAACGTAGCCCAGAATGTGGAGGACCATCCATCCCTGCTGCTTCAGCACACCTTCTCTTTGGACCAACAGGTGGCGCTCTCGTTTGACTGCACCTGCCAATCATCCTGTGTGGGCAGCTGTTTTAGGTCAAGGTCTTAGAGCAGTGTATTGAGCAGTGACCCTGCGACGATAAGCAATATGACCCATGCCAGGATCAGTGTGTGCCTCCCATGATTGCTGTCAAGAGGCACACACCATACCATACAACCTTGCTGCATGCAAATGGCATGTGCATCTCATCCTTTCATCCTTTTTTCACAGTGTCTGCAGCCTCTGCAATACTAAGTGTGTATGAGTGATGCAGCAAAGTCGCTTGTTCAGTGTGTGCTGGTAATCAGCAAATATTGAATGCGTCGCAGGAGAAAGGAGCTGACAGAGTCAAAGCCTGGCAGCACGGGCTTGTCTCTGATGGTGAACTAGAATGGGACAGGCGCTGCTTACAATTGGTGCAGTATGCTCAGCAACATGGCGATGCACATATTGGGCACCGGGACAATGAAGATGCCGATCTTGCACGCTGGGCCAGGAAGCAGCGCCTGAGTCACAAGCATCAGACACTAGACCCACGCAGGTCAGCATGAACCCACAGTATAACGCAGCATGTCTCCCATTTTTGCCAACTGCATCAACCTGGGCCAACAATTGCTTTTAACATCATCAAAAACTAAAATAAATTGCTCTGCTCAGCTCCAGCTGCATGAGATGCAGTCTGCTTTCCACAGCTGTGTCTACACAGCTGGTACCCTGCCTGGCTGTCAGGGTGTGGAATGCTGTCAAGATGAGCATTGGCAATGCTGACATCAAATGGCTGTATTGAGGTTAACATTCATGAACTTGTAGCTTCAGTGCTGCCATCTTGTTACGCTCATCATGCGACAACTGCCAGCTGATCACTGCTGGTCCTTATTTCCATTGCTCATTGCCACAGCTCACGCCTTACCTTGTCCTCCTTTTGTCTGCTCTCTGCATGTCTACTGCTCATCATCTGCGCTTTTGGTGCCGACTGAAAGGAGAACACGCAATGACTGCTACGCTGACTGCAAAATGAGGACCTTATACAGGGAGCTACTCAGGACTATACGTACCTGACCCTTGTAGAACGCACATGTATGATGAATGAAGGCTGTATCATCTGTTGCAGCAATGTTCACTTCGCTGACAGGACCTTCTGCTGCAGGGCGAGCCAACTGCAGGACCTAGGCTTTGAGCTGGATGATGAAAGTGCCGAGTGGATGAGATGGTTCAATGAAGCTAAGTTGTACAAGGCCACACAGGGCCACAGCTGCCCTGGACCTCTAACAAGTGGCGCGTCCTTTGTGCTAACCAACTGGTGAGGGAGTGCTTGATACAGCAGATCGCATAACATGCTGTCACCTACTAGTGAGAAGAAATGCAGACTAACTCAGCATTCAGGAGCGTGTGAGGGACGAAAATGCACAAGCTCATTGTTTTTCAGGAGACCACCACCATCTGAGCTTGAAGTTTTTGGCTGTATTTCTTTTTTTTGGTTGTAGAAGTGTTTCCTATTGGAAACGATGGAAGCTTTTTGCTCCCTACTAAGTCATGAAAGCTGTGATTCATGCTAGCTGTTTTGGCAAAATGCGCTTTGGTGCTGCACTGTAGGAGCTGGACTCTAAAGTAATTGTTACATAGCGTAGATCAGGCGCCCTCACTTGAAAGAGATCAATATCAACATTACATCTCTGGCTGCCGTTCCAGCAAGGTGCTGCAGACTTGCTGCAGTGCTGGAGCCCTTCCCCACATTTCGGCAACCATTACATTCAATCACTCAATACCTGTGAGTAACCCTCAGTGCCTGCTTGTGTGCATCATCCCTTCTGGCAGATCCTTTAGGCACGTGCCTCAGTCAATACTGGTCTGGCTGCTACAGGTGCAGTGTGCAAAGAGTGGCGAAGCGTGCCAGAGTGCTGCTGCCAGACAGAGAAGCCCTGCTTGATGACATTGAGTTTGACTGGACATGTGCAGACGCTCTGTCCTGAACTCGGAACCAAACGCATTGTCCAGATCAGTGATGGAAGAATTATAAAGTGACATCCAGACAATTGTAGTCGCATACGTTGCGCTGTCAGGTTGTGTCTGATTGCGTCATTGGTAATCTCTATGTCCGAAAGATTTGTCAATCAGTAGTTCAATTCTGAAGGTCCAAGTGAAGGTCAATTGGAAGCTCCAATTAACATGGAGGCAGTTCCTGTGCTGACCTAATTTGAGTGGAAAGCATAAAGAGCATGCAGTTGGTACTTCCTTTCAAGAGATTTAGCAAATCTTGCTTGCTACACCTGTTTCGTGCATTTCGTGCATGCATGGGTTTTCATCAGCTGCCTGTGCCAATTTGGTGACCCCTGGCTTTGGCTGAAAAACATCCTCAATCCAGCTCGGAGTGCATTGATGTGTTCATTATCACAGAGTTTGTCAATATGCAGAGTGCCCTTCAAAATATTTGTCGAGGTCACCTCCATCATGGCTTAAAGCCTGCCTGGCAATAAATGGCATTGCAGCATGTGCCATGTTCGAGCAATACTGCAAGCGAATGTCCATGGCTGACTGTCTGGCAAGCTTGCCTTTAGGCATCCTTCTTCAATCCTGCTGTGACCCTCATGCACAAAGGTAAAACACAATGACTGAATCAGATTTAGTGTTTTTCAGCTGTCATCAGTCTCAGCCCTCATACGCCATTTGCCAGAACGCCTGTTCATGAGCAGCAACCTGCCCACAAGCTGCTACTGCTGCATCTTGGATCTCCTGTGAGCAGCCCATGCCTGAGTATGAAGTGTGCGCACCAGGTTACAGTGCAGTTTAAACAACAATGCAAGCCAGAGGCCAGAACTCAGCAATTGTGGCGGCAGTGCATAAGCTGTTGCACTAGGTCTGCTGCTGCTGTGTTTGCACCTGGCTTGCATCCTGCAAAGCATTATCTGTTTGCTTCTCTAGCTGTTTGCAGTACTGCTTGAAGTCGTCGGAACCCCATCGATCTGCAAACTCTTTGTATGGCTCAGCAATAGGCATAGCGTTTCTCCAAGCCTGCAACAAATGAACACGGTCCAGCCCGTACCACCTACGCAGTTAGTAAAGAAGAGCACACTTTTTGGCTAGGCTGTACAAACCTGGCAGTAAGCCTGCTCAATGCTCCAGAAGACTACAGCCTGCACAGCGTATGGCTGCTGTGCAACTGATTGCATGTACGCACAGAACTGTTCATTAGCCTCTTGCTGTTTGGCATTTAGGTTGATTTGGCGGTTAACTGCTTGTTCCTGCACTGAGCACTGATTTGCAAACTCTCTCCAGACAGGTGACAGAGGTTTCAAGTCAATACAAGGTACAGCACTTCAGCAATGGCGTACTTCGAACCAGGTCAACTCAGATTTCAAGGCCTCAAGGCCTCCCAAAAGCACGTGGAAATCAGAGTAAGGGGCTACAGAGAGTACAGTTGCTGCCAGTCGAGTGAACTCCCTCACAAACAAGAAATCTTGCACAAGCCACGTGTCGAACTGCGACTTGCGAATGTTGTCATGCTTACAGTCGTTGAGGAAAACATGGTGAAGGGCTAGATCCCAGGCCTGCTCGTGCTGCATATAACAATCTGCGCACGACGAGGACGTCAACATGTCTTGATCAGTTCGGAATCCCAGATACAGATCTAAAAAGTGTTCTTGTAAAATGTCAGACGCGAGAATCCAATCGGTATTGATGAACTGCAAATGAGCAGTGGCGTCGCGGGCGTTCGAAAGTTGCGATTGCATGTCACATCGCAGGCACATGGATTATGTCATCTGGATGTCAATCAGACTCTGAGTGACTGTCAGAGCATGGTATCTGGGTACTGTCAGGTCGACTGCAGGCATATTGTATACTGATTGTGGCCACAAGTGGTCCTAGCATGGTCTTGAGGATCCAACACTCTGAGGCTACGTCACCAGGTTAAATTTGTGCTGCCCGCCTGTCCCTAATTGCCATGGCCCCCAACCCAGGAGGCCCAATGCTGTTGTAATCTGTCACATTCGGCATTGATCATGGTCCATCAAGTTTGCTGGGTGATGTAGTGTTTACATTGGCTACTGTTGATTGAAATAATATCATTGCATGCATGCATATGCTATCTCAATGCCCATGAAACTTGCATGCATATGTACATGTGTCTGCGACACTGCACCTCACTCAGGGAAGCAGATGGATTTGCTAGGATTGCCAAGCAACGTACAAAGAAGAATAGCGCTGTTGCTCGAGCAAAAGCCTGATCAAGCCTCAGCTGGCACGACCGTGAGCGTTTTTCCAGCTCCTGATCACGCCTCAGTGGGCACGTCTGTGCCAAACGAGCGGGGTGTCAGGTTCACAGAGCCCTCAACCATCTGGAAGCTATCTGTATCAGCCGAGAAGGTTGCATCACAGCTTCGACAGAACACAGCAAACGCAGTGTATACAAGAGCTTTTGGAGATCATGCACTCGAGGCACGACACATATTGCAGCTTGTTCAACTTTTTATTGCATGCCTCTCCACTTTGTTTGGACACGCATCTCGCATTTCTCGATCCAAGGCCTCATGCAGGGCTGCAGAGCAGAAGCTGAACAAGTCTTGCAGCAAGCAACTCATGCTGGTCTGGGTGGCGGCAAACCTTTGCAGGTCTGGAAGGACTCTCAGGCAAGCCAAGCGACTCCTGAGGCTTGTGACCTGCACTGTACTCTGTGAATGATGCTGCATATGCTGTATATGCTTCTTCATGCTCTGTACATAGCTCAGTATGTCTGCTGAGCTTGTCATGTCTATGGTTTCAGCTTCGCAGCACAAAGCATCATGCCGATGTCGCGAGGTTGCAAGAGCAGAAGTGCTGAACCTGCAGTCTCGAGGAGATGTGATGGTATGGCTGAAGCATCAGCAACAAGCCGACGCAGGGCACACAGCTCTGGTCCGTCTCATGGATGCGCTGTTACACCTCCAGCAAGGTAACATGCTGCAAACCACATGCCAACCTCTGGCCTGGAAAACTTGCCACCTTAGTATGCGTCTGGCACCATTGGCTGTACACCCCCATGATACATACCAGCATGCCTGGCTTATCTTGCCGAACGTCAGGTGATGTTCTGGGTGCATGTGCACAGATCATACACAAGACAGCCTGCACTCGCAGACCCTTGGGGAAGATGCGCCGTTGGTGCACAACTGTTTTGTGTTATACAGGCTTGGCCAGTGACTTTGATGTGATGGGACCTCCCTCCTTCCAGCTGGCAAGGTACCCTGGCAATGGGGCCCGTTATGTCAGACATGCCGATGCCTCTGACTCTTCACCTGCCCGCAGCCTCACAGCCATCTACTACCTCAACCCAGGTGCTGTCTGTCAATCCTTGTGCCTATATCATCTAGCATCTGCACCCAGCATATGCACCCAGCATTCAGGCTGTCCACTGCGTTAACCTTGATGTGTCATCAACCACCCATAGTCTGTGTGAAGCAAACCTGTTCTGTGCAGCATATTGCACCTATTGGAGTTTTGCACGTCGGCAGAACCTCTACACACTTGCATTTTGCACGTTTTCTTGTTGCATATCATGCAACGTTTTTGACAGCATCTTACATGTATACTACTGGCCTGGCCTTGCTGCACACAGAACGTATCCCAAGGACAGAGGCAGAATAGTGTGTGATTCTCTCTAATTGCCTCAGCTGCCATTGTGCTGTCTGATGTAGACTGGGACAGCAAGCTAAGTGGTGGACAGCTGTGCCTGTACCACATGCCAACAGGGCACCAGGGTAAGGCCTGTGGGGAACAGGCCACACTTGTGTCACCCGCTGGAGACACACTTGTCATCTTTGACAGCCACATGGAGCATGAGGTGTTTCCAAGCTATGCTGACAGGTGCCATGATCTGCAATCTGTGTCACAGCATCTACCCTCAATAGAAACCAGCCTTGCAGCCACTTCTACTTTGCCTGCACTCAAGCTCTCACATTGTACTGTGATGCACTGTCTGTCCTCAAGAGTCAAGAGTGTGAGTCAAAACCTGCATCCAGCTGATGAGATTGCCAAACTTTTTCCATCTCATCACTTTGATCTATGCACACCATCTCTGGAAAAGTGTAACACCCCCAACACCATCAAGATACAAGATACCTCCCCAATGCAAAAATGCATCTTATTAGTGCCCAGCAGTTGTTTACTCTAGATCTATGTTGTGAATGACTATATTTCAAGCAATAATCTCTGTATCCTAAAGAGCATGACACATGTCAGCTTGGTCGTGCACGCTTGCAGACTATTGCAACACCTGCTACAGGTATGCGTTGACAGTCTGGTTTTCCCGCAAGAAGAAGACTCCAGACTGCCCTCATTGCCATGATGACCAGGCTCACAAGTCACCATCAGCAAAGCTGGCTCAGCGTGCACCAGGCAACTCCAATCAAACAACTGGTTCAGCTGATGTGACTGAGCCTGAACAACATGTGTCATCCAATGATGGGGCACGTCTTAGTCAGCATGACCTCTCTTGCAGTGAACCCACATCAGCAAGCCATCAGGCTGATCACCATCCTAGACCTGACGAAGTAAGTACTACAGCCACCAGTGTTGTCAATACACCTGTTACCTCATCCGACACAATTGCAGATCCAGTACCCGGCAGTCCCAGCCCTTGCATGAAACTCAGCCACAGCGTAGGTTCAGCCACTGAGAGCTCAGATCACACGAGCAGCACTCATGACATGTTTGATCAGCAAGCAGCTGACAGGCAGAGCAGTCATGACCTTGCCACAACCTCAGATGGCACCTTGCTTCAGCAGAACAGCGCTCCTTCGGCACAGCCCAGTCAAGGCAACAGGCAAGCAACAGCACTTTACAAGGGCCATATGACTAAGCCAGGCTGCATCTTTGTGTCTATAGCAGCGTATCGAGACCCAGAGTGTCAATGGACCATCTGTGACTTGTTCAAGCAAGCAGATGCACCAGAGCTTGTGCATGTTGGAGTGGTGTGGCAAGTTGATGCTGTAGAGGATGCTGCGTTTGTCAGAGTAGCTGGCCCCAACAAAAGACATAAACAGGTGGGGCAGCTCTTTATCGTGAACAGATATATGTCATGAGCTATACCACCTTGCAGTGAGGTGGATCCTTGCAATAAACTTTTGCACCAAAAAGGTCTATCAGGCTGTATACTTGCAACCTGACAAATGTATCTGACTTGCTGCCTGCTGCATGCGAATGCCATGTTTTGTTTGTGGCTGCTGACACGTCAGCTTTGTGACTTTGCAAGTCCATCTCATAGTACATTATATGGCAGGACACGACAGTGCGCGTTCCATGGCAGACAATGATCCTGACGCTGTCCCAGGCCTGTTCAAAATGCTTGGGAAATGCTCAGCGCCTTGCAGGTCAGACAAGTGCGCATCTCTGCCCTGCATTAAAAACTGTAATCCCTAAGCCCACCAAATTGCAGGTGAGAGAAGTGCGCATACCATGGCAGGAAGCAACCGGCCCCTGCAAGGCTCGCCACCTGGCGCAGCATCTCTGGAATGGGGAGGAGTTCCACCTCCAGATTGACTCCCACATGCGTTTTGTGCCAGGGTGGGACTCTAAACTGAAGCACATGCTGCAGCAGGCTGAGCAGATGGCAAGCTTTGGCAAGGCTGTCATCTCTTCTTACCCACCAGCATACGAGGTGTGTGTTCTGCTGTCATCCTATGTTGGACCGCCACCTTGGTCTTGCAGGCTCGTGCAGCAGTCAGACAGCTTGCGTGAATGATGGTGGCTAGCCTTTTACATTGCATGGTGCCGAAAGCGGAACACCAGACCTCCAAAGACTATGCCATCTCAGTGCAATGGCTGACACCCATGGCAGTAAGTCATATACACCATTGCATTTCTTTTGACACCACAGTACACCGTAGAGTATGCTCAACATGTTATGTCTTGTGTACTCCATATGCTTAGCCAGACTGACGCATGTCAGTACCCTCTGCTTGAATTTAAACAACACTGACAGCTGCACGAGATTGGCCACAATCTGATGAGTCACCACTGGATCCACACCCCAGACAGTCCTCAATGCAACATGAAGTTTTGCTTGGATACCTGATTGTATATCTTGCACAATGATGCAGCAGATGTTCTATACAGGGCGCAGGTGCTACTGCTGCTGTGCTGCAAACCACAGCATACTTTACCAGCCATGATGCTTACCCAGACAGCACAACTGTTGCTGACGCTACCCACATAAGTGATACCCTTTGCAAGAGCATGCAGAATTTTGCAGGGTGAAGGCGCTGCTGCCTCACTGCCACCCACCCTGGACCCTACCATGATGGTTGCTCAAGGCTTTGACCAAGATGGCATGCTGAGACTGGTGGGCAAGTCTGTGCCAGCTGGTCTGACCCCAGGGGTCGTGCCAGCCCAGTTCTGGGCGGCCGGGTTCAGTTTCAGCAGAGCTCAGCTGATCATGGAGGTGATGACAGTGCACTTATGTGCACAGCAGATCAGGAATGTGTAGCATTTGGCGCCTGTACTGTCTCGATAGACTCCACCACCACATGCTTGTTTGACTGATGGTACCAATCTTCTTCATCTGCACATTGCCCCTTGCTGTGTTACCTCTCTATGTCTGCAAAGGCCCGCCAAACGGCATGGTTGTTGCCTTGTCAGTAAGACAATAGTGTATTTCTGAGGAAGTGGCTGTGCGCAATGCATACCAGCAGCTAGGTGCCATACAGCACACAGCGCAGCTGGCCTTTGTATCAAACAATTTCTTGGACTGCAAAGCATTGCTTTGCATGCAAAGTCATCTTTGTATGCATTCAGGTACCATATGATCCTGACCTGCCGTTCCTGTTCTTTGGGGAGGAGATGAGCATGTTGGCCCGCATGTGGACCAGTGGGTGGGATGTTATGGCACCCACTCAGGTACAGACAAAAAATGTACAGAAGCGTGATCACCCATATGTGCATCCTGCTGATTGAGTCATTTATGGGTTGACTGGACATGAATGGGTTGACACGTGGTGAATTTTGCATAATTTGACAAAGTTGTTTGTACGCAAAAGTGTTGAAGGAGGCACATCACAGCACTATATTTTAGGGTCTCAGGCCTCAACATGCAGATGCATTGGAAAAGTGCCTGCTTCAGCAAGAATATGCTGGTGCAGGCTGTTTGTTTTCACCTGTGGAGCAGAGCCTATCGACCTACATTCCAAACTGACTTGCCTGTGGACCATGCTGCCAAAGCTGCCTCACAAGCTTGTGTGAAACTTCTTGGACTTACAGAAAAGCCAGCAGAACAAACTGGCGTGGTCATTGCACGAAATGCACCTTCATCAGTCCTCGGATCTACTCGTAGCATTCAAGACTTCTGGCTGCACTGTAAGGCACTCCAATGTTGATGCAGTTTGTTAGGTTCATGGACCTGTGATGCAGCGCCAAACCTCTGGACAATCAAAAGGCCATGTCTGCCTGCGCGAAACGCTACTTTCGATGGCTGCATGCAAGTCTTGCCAAGACTGCAATGCATGTCTTGATCCATTTCGGGTTCTTGAAGCATTAGTCAGCACTCTTACTGAAGGCAAGCAATAATCATCCATGGAGGCTTTCGGGCCGACATCGCTCATCTGGCAAATCTTCCTGTCGTATCGAAGCTCGCGGCGTTCATCAACAGGCGGCGTAATCACTCATCGTCGTAGCCCACCAAACGCGTTTGCAACTGCTGCCACTGTAGACAGCTTGTAGCTCATACCACACCAAGCATTGCTTACTAAGCAACAGATACCTGGGCTGTCGGAAGCGACGTGTCGGACGTTTGACAGACTGCGGCGATCCTCCACATCATGGCTGTCAAGACCGGTGAAGCTCGCGATATCGAGTCTTTGAACAAGCCTGACGATAGCGCACATAACGCTTACAATGCTACAACACTGAAAGACGCTGACAACCTTGATGAGGATGGTCACATAAAACGAACAGGTGAGCGCACAGTAGCCTCCACGCCTTTGCAGCAGTGCTGTGACGTTGCTCGTGGAGTGCTATCCTTTGCTCTTGTGCTGTACGGTCAGATCGCAAGCATACCTTGTCTGCCTCACTTATCAACCCAGGAAGAATTTTTTACAGTGTGACACCAATTGGTTTTCCCATCCTCTTCAGAGGAAAGCCCCAGATGAGAACTGTCAAGAATTGTTGCCTGTCACTTCTGACTGGAGGATCACCCCTCTGGTCAGAAGAAGTCAGTGCATCTGTCAAAACGCCTCAGAATGCCTCGGAATAGGAGGTTCTCAGACACAGTTCGAATCTCAGACCATTTGTGAGCTTGCAACAAAACCTTGCCATGTTCAATCTGGGCTGCTCTATGTAGTCATGCTCAAGCTTTTGCTGTTTGGGCATGGTTTTGCCATTATGCACACAAGGTTTTGTGATTCAGGGCTCGATTGCTTGCTTGCTTGCTCTCTGCAAGCACTACAGAAACCACTCTACAGTCAATCATGCACAGCAGCAGATTTTCGATGCTGCGCATTTCTGTCATCGCAGGAAACTGGATCACAGCATCAGCACACATTGTCACAGCTGTCATTGGGTCTGGAGTGCTTTCCTTGGCATGGGCTATAGCACAAATGGGATGGGTGGCTGGTCCAGTAGTCCTCTTCTTGTTTGCTGTTGTCACCTGGTACATGTCACTGCTGCTGGCCGATGCTTACCGTAACCCAAGAGACACCGGCAAGCGTAATTACACTTACCCTGGAGCAGTTTCAGCCATCCTTGGTAAGCATTTGAGACGCTTCAAAAGCCTTTGAGACGCATCTTTGCAGGTCATGGTGGGTCCTGCACACCATGTCAGCAATCAAGAGCATACATGAGACCATAGCTTGTTTCCAGTGCTGTGATTACAGCTGTCTGTCCACTGTAACTGTCTGTTCACTGTAACTGCAATTGTTCACTGTAGCTGCAACTGTCACCGTAACTGCGACTGTTCATACAAGTATGCTTGGTGCTTGTGTCATATGTTTGCTGACAGCGTATACTTTGGTTCTGATACTGTAGTTACGAACCTGCAAGGCTGCATGCAGTGTCACATGCTCAGGCCATGCATGAAGGTCAGGCATTGCTTGATCACTGGTGGAGGTCAGGCATTCTGCCAAATTCAGAATCCCTGATGATGTGAGCAGGTCATCTTCTCAGCACTCCTATTCCTGTTACATACAGGAGGATCATCTGGTATGTCCGGGTATGTGTGGTTCTGTGGCATCATTCAGTACCTCAACCTGGTGGGGACTGGCATTGGTTACACTGTCACAGCAGGACTGAGCATGACGTAAGTGCTCCTTCTGCATAAGCAAGGTCTAAATCTGCTGGAAATTGCATGTGTCACAATGTCAAGGCAGACTTAAGCCCAATGTCAGCCATATGTAGAGAACAGTGTTTGACTACCAGCTACGCATGCATGTGTGACATGGCCAGTAGTGTGTGCTGACAAGTGCTACAGCTATCTCACAGCACAGTATGTGATAGCAGCCGTGCCTACAGAATGTCAAGCTGCTGTGCACACAAGGCAAACTGCATCTTCTTCAAGACAAATGACTACATGTGTATAGCCATGTAGCCCCAACAACCTATAGATGTACCTATCATAGTGTCATAACGATAGGTCATTTTGATCTACCTATGGCTGGTTACAATGTATGTGTAGCAGTGACTGGCTGCCAATGCTGCTCGTTGGTTACAGGGCTGTGCGGCGGTCAAACTGCTTCCATGCAAACCAAGCTCAATTGAATGCAAATGGAGGCGAATCAGCTGGCGACTCACTTTGTCATGTAGGGCTTTCGTTCCAAGGGAAACCTGATTTGTGCATGCTTTGCATGCCTGGGGAACTGTCACCTTGAGCTGATGTCGCATCAAGTGAGGCCTGAATTCAGTGCTGTCAAATTATAGTCCCTCTCTGGGCTGCTCTGCTTACCCATGACCCAGTCATGCTGCTTTACTCTGTATGTATGGTGGCATGTTCATGCAGTTGCCTTGCAGTCTGAAACCACAGTTCACATGATCACATTGCTGCATACGCGTGTGAATCCTGATTGGCAGTTTAAATCAATTTCACACGATCACATTGATGTGAATCCTGATTGGCAGTGTGAAACCACGGTGTGAAACCACGGTGTGAAACCACGGTGTGAAACCACGGTGTGAAACCACGGTGTGAAACCACGGTGTGAAACCACATGATCACATTGATGCACACGCATGTGAACCCTGATTGGCACCATGCTATCATCACGTAGCAAAGGCATTGTGCTCATGCGTAGTCATGCACCTTACAGGTCTCCAACAATCCCTTCATGCTGATCTTTGGCGCCTTCCAAATCTTGCTGAGCCAGATTCCAGACTTTGACAGGCTCTGGTTTCTCTCCATTGTGGCTGCTGTCATGTCTTTCAGTTACTCCAGCATTGGGCTCGGGCTCGCCATTGGCAAAACACGTACAAGCACAGCCCCCCCTCCCCCCTCCCTATTGGTATTGTCCTTCCCACCCTCCCACAGTTACAGGCACAGTTTCATAGTTTATGTGGTTCAGGACACAATGGAAATGGCAATGCACCTTTGATCACCTTGTTGTGATTCCCAATGTATCTGATTGCTATCAGGTCCTGTGGCTGTGCACAATATATGCTTGCCTCCTTCTGTGAAGCTGCTCAGCCATGCTGCAATTTCGCCTGTGCAGAGCTGATTTGATATGTGTAAGTCAAAAAGCAAAACAGCTTGCCAGATCACTAGGGAATGACTCTGCTCTGTGCTGCTGCCTCGGTGAGGCTCACATCATGCTTAGGGTTTACTGTTATTAGTATAATATATTATTAGTAATGTATTATGGCATAGACATTTCTGTGTCCAGCGTCTTGGCAATGCTCAAATGAAAGGTGTATAGCTGCCAGTGGGCAGAGCCAAATGGCACTGACCAGTTCTAGTAGGTGTTGTGGACCATGGGTGTCGGAAAGGAAAATGCTTGCCCATTGGGGTTGTTCTGGTTGCCCATCAATGTTGTTCTGTTTGCCCAAAAAGGTTGTTCTGGTTGCAAACCAAGGTTGTTCTGGTGGCCCATCAAGGTCGTTCTGTCTGCCTACAGAGAGTGGCCACTCCACTGGGTCTGCTGCGGGAGCAACTGCCACCACAGCTGACAAGACCTGGAACGTGCTGAATGGCCTTGGCAGCATGGCCTTTGCCTACTCCTTCTCTTTTGTGCTTGTCGAGATCCAGGTCAGTGTACGTCTTTCAAGTTTGTGACATGTAAGTTTGTGACATAAGCTTCTAGTCACCCTCAGCGTAGGCATGAACCTCTGCTGTGCATCGGATCATGTCGTGTCAGCGACTGGTGTTGCTGCTTGTTGTCAACAGCACGTTTTGTTGTTGTCGATGTCAACACTATATGTGCAACGAGAGGCAGGTCCTGTCACTTTTGCATGGCCATTTGTTTGATGCTGACTGCCTCTGAGTAAGATACCCTTGTGCACACTGTGTTCAAAGATACGTCAGAAGTGTGAAGATCAAAGCGGGCAAAGCATGGGATTTAGAGTACTCGGAGGTTGCTTTCATGGGTATTGATAGGTACTTTGTTGCAGGACACCATCAGGAAACCAAAAACTGGCTCAGAAGCCGGGCAAATGAAGAAAGCTACCACCCTAGCCATTTTCATCACCACAGGGTTCTATATGGCAGTTGGGATGATAGGGTACGGAGCTTTTGGGGATGAGGCGCCCACTAATTTGCTGACAGGGTTTGGGTTCTTCAACCCTTACTGGCTCATCGACATTGCCAATGTGTTCATCATGGTCCATTTGGTTGGTGCTTACCAGGTAGGCGTTGCTCTTATCCTCTGCAAGGTTTAGAAGATTTGACTAACGCCATCATACTGCCCTGAGTTACTGTGCCTACTGTTGGGTACAGGACCTCATGACTTGACTCAAGGACGTAACTGCTTGATGGTGTTTGCCAGCTCTAAAGCTGATACAACATGGCCATCGAGAGGCACAGCTTGTCCAATAGACTGTGTGCAATTAGCTATGGAGCTTGAATGGTACTTAGCACCTTATACGTAAAAGATGCTGGCCTTAGTCATCAGGGGGTCGTCCTGCATCTCCAACAAGAACCTCGCCACGTTTTTGGTGGAGTGCTTCACTTGACTCTGCTCTCCTCCCCTCTCTCCCTCTGCCCTTTTCTTTTTGCTTGCATGTGTGCTTGCTGTGCTCAAAGGTATGCCTGTCAAAACTGAGGTGTTCAGAACTCGTCTGCATCTTTCACGTTCATATGTATTGTACAGCTGACCCACTGCTGACAAGGCGGGTTTGATCTGGTGTGCAGGTGTTCACACAGCCATGGTATGCCTTTGTTGAGACCACAGTCTACAGATACAGTCCCAAGAACTTCTTCACTCACAAAGAGTTTGTGATCCGCCTTCCAGGCCTAGGCGCTCTGCGGCTGACTCTGTTCAGGCTGATCTGGAGAACCTTGTATGTCTGCTTCACTACAGGTGCGATTGCCAAATGCTTGAGTACCAACAGTATTGTCAGCAACAAATCTCTGGTTGTTGTCCTCATCTTGAGAGGTCGAGTGATGCATCATTCAATGCCCGCGTGTTGACACATGTGATGCCTCAGTGTCAAAGCTTTTTTGGAGTCACCAATTGTGGCTGGGCATGTGAATGTTGTGATCTGTGTATGTTTCAGGAGGATGATCTAAATAAAGACATTAACATTGATTTGGTTGCAGTGATTGCCATGCTGGTGCCATTCTTTAATGATGTGGTGGGCCTGCTGGGCGCGCTGGGGTTCTGGCCCCTCACTGTTTTCCTGCCAATTCAAATGCACCTCAAGCAAGCAGGTATGTTCTCCTTTGCTGCCGTCCCATGCCCATGTCTTTGGATTTTGCTACTGCTGGGTGTTCCAACTGCTGTTGCCTAGTATGTACACAATTTCTGTTCTGTATGCACCACATTACCCTGTGCAACTGCTACAGCAGTGTGTTTCTCATGAAAACTGCAATGCCACAGCATCAAGCATATTGCTGTATTTGTCCCTGCGAACCTGCCAAGTGTTGATTACAGCATGCAGTGTGCCGCGGTGCTGCTGCTGCGTCTTATAGCTGTGGCCAGGATGCTAGCTGGAAGTCACATTTACAGCCATTGTGCGCGCAACAAATGCAACTATAATTCTGATCCCGATGGTTGAGTGAGCTTTGCTGACAAGCGAACTTTTGCGAATTAATGATTGGACTGATACCATTAGGAGATGCTGCAACTTGTCCTGATCAGCTGCTTGACATGATCTGGCTCTGGTTTGCAGGTGTACCAAGGTTTGGTCTGAAGTGGTGCATCTTGCAGTGTGTCAGCTTCATCTGTCTGTTGGTCAGCTTGGGCGCTGCTGTTGGCTCAATCGCACAGATTGTGCTCGACACTGAAGACTACACGCCACTTGTGACCAACTACTAAGCCATGTCGTCGCGGATGAAAGCAGGCCACATGCTGTCTCGGTAGCATGTGCTTTGAGTTGGCTATGACCCATGTGTGTGGTGAGCAGACGGTGATGCGCCACTCTGGCTTAATTTGTTGAATTGGTCGAGCCACATTGTCAGATGGTGTGTCTGGGTTGTTTGACTTGGCTTGCACAGGTTGGAGAAGATTGCTCAGCTAGGTCTTTTGAACAGCTGCACATTCTCTCCTGTACAACCTGGTGGAAGTCCGCAATATCTATGTTTTTGTGTGGACCTGGATTCGCAATTAGGCAATACACTGTGTTTATGTAGAAGAGCTTGCAATTTTTAGACGTCTCTGGGGGGTGACTTGTGACATGTCGTCCTAGCGAAAATACAGCATGCATAGTTGAAACGATTATGGCTGAAATCGTGTAATCATGTATTCTTGAGCAGCAGATATGTCAAAAATAGTGGGACCTCAAGTCTGAAACCTTGATATCATCGATGTAAAATCTGTCACGGGCATACTTTAAGCATCTGCAAGTCTGATTGTAAGCAAAGTTGGGCTATGACACCCAACATGACAACACCTTTATTTTGCAAAACAGAGCATGTGAACCCCTGCAGACCATGGATGAAGTCATTGCCAAGCAAAACAAAGACAATGAAGTTTGACTCTACTTGTAGATGCAGCATGGCTGCATGCAATTCTGTGCAATGATGTAGTGCTTTGAATCAGTTGCACAGCTTAGGTGCCTGTTCACTGCAGCATAGCAAATACACGCAAGCTCACACATGACGACATCAATATTGCACCACTGCAATGCAGTTTCTGGGGATGGCTCCAATGCACATCAGTGAAACTTGGCCTGGCAATCTGGCAGCTGCTGCACAGATCAGCCCTGATCGGTCGCAGTTTGAGGAACCATTTCCAGATAATTTGATTAGCATTTATTTTTTGGACTCGTCCAATTCCTGTGATGCTGCCCTCCCAAGTGACCTCTGCTTCTCAATCTCAAACACTTTATCCACAGCTTCTCCAACACCATCTACCACATAGTGTGCAGGGTCCTCTTTGTCGTTGCTCTTGACTCCCCCCTTGTATACACCAGTGCAGACAAGGATGGACCGCCAGATGTTGCCAGCAGAGTTTGCGCCTCTGACATCACTCTTGGGGTTGTCGCCCACAGCATACACGTGCTTCAGCTTGTGTGACTTCTGCTCTCCCTTTGGCCCCTCCTTTGCAAGGGCGTCCAGCTGTGCCTGCAGCTTCTTAGCTGCGATCTCATATGCTGGCTTGTTAGGCTTACCTGCAGCAGATAGCAGAGAGCTACAGATTCACACTTGTCAAGATTGCTGTGCATTCATGACAACAGTCAGCCGGCTGTGTTGAAGGCTGGCCAGCATTGTAAAGGATCACACCCACACGAGGGCTCTTGGTAGGAGGGCTGTTAGCTGTAGCTGCCCTTGTCAGGATTAAGGCTTTCTGCCCTGTTCCTCTCAGCGTCAAACAAAGCTAATGCAGGCACCAAGATAAAGCACTACAGCTGATGGCAGACAGTGTACTGCATAACTGGGTTACTGCACGTAGCACAAACAGTACGAAGATTGCCAGCTCAGGCTTTGCAGTGCTGCAGAATGTCAGGTGTCAGAGACAGCCCAAGATGTCAGATAGACTTCTCTGAGCTGCAAAGTGAGTCCGGCAGTGACGAGCATGAAGCATACACCTGTGCTTTCAAGCCAGGATGTCTGATGAGTCACAACTGGCTCCACACCCCAGACTGTAAGGTATTAAATGAAAAAAAGTGAAAAGAGGCATGCATAGGGTGAGAGCACTCGCCAGTGGGTCAGCAGATCATCATCATTGGACACGCAATGGAAGGCCAGCCGCAATTTGTTGCGTCAACAGCATAACATGCATAGGAGCATTGACCTCAGCGGCACTAGTTAGCCAAGCAATGCATTGCATAAACAGAGCATGACTGACCGTGTCTGATGATCTCAATATGCCGGCCTGTTGATTCATGGAACAAGACATCCAGCAGCTGGATGAAAGCTCCGGGCCCAAAGCGTGCTGTGTGGAAGTGCTCAGCGTATGTGAAGTCAAAGTTGCAGTTAAAAAGCTTCACATGCTGTTTGTTGTCTTCAGCCAGCTCATTGATGTTGCCTGTGGACCTGCATTCCAACATACAAGTGTGGACGTTCATTCCGACATATAGCTGTGGACCTGCATTCCAGCACATAGCTGTGGCAGGCTGAATTTCAGGTAAGCTACATCTTTTGCTGCTGCATCTCATATTCAGAAAACCTGCTGCATCTTTTGTATGAGGCGCAAGAAAATGACAACTAATGCGTTAATTGGCTATTTTAGGCGTTCTCACACACACTCTGGCATTGCAATGCCAAAGGCTGAAACACAGATTTATGAGTTGACAGGGTTTGGACTGACATAGGCATCCTTTAGACTGTGACAGGCATGCTGGGTGTGACTTGGACCACAAACTACCATGCTGTGAAGAGAAACAAGCAAGCTATAAATGCAACAAGAGACAGCACTGAGTGGCTGAGATGGTTTGTCCAGCATGAAGATGACTAGATGCACTTTCAAGCACACTGGGCTGGTAGCGCAACTAGAGTAGTGCTCGCACCTCAGCAAATCACAAATGACTTGAAGGTCTTCATGCCAGTTCTCTGGAGTCTCAACAACTACAACAGCTGCAACAGGCTTGTCTGCCCAAGCTCTGTCCTTCACCTCTGGGTACTTCTTGTTGGGCAGGGCGTGAGGATGGCATGCTGCAAACTCAGAGATAAGAGCTACGTTTTTGAAACCGTAGCCTGCACCAACATGTGCAGCTCAGGCATTGCTCAGCAAGGGTACTGCTGTGATACACTATGCTGCGGAGCATAAGTCTCTTACTTTTCAAGACCCCCTTCAGGCTGGTTCTGCTGTAACCTGTCACCAAGACAAGCTCGTCACCAAAGTCGTTAGCGTGGTTCTGCACGCAATCAGACACGGTCAAACATGTCGACCTTTTACAACAGGTCGTCTTCAGAAGTAGGACCTGTTTGCCTGACCTGTAAAGCAGAGTGATTCAAAACCATGCTCTTGTTGGTGACCGGGATGTCAAACTGTTTGGATAGAATTTTGGCCCTCTCGTCCTCGGTATCCATGCCATTGTTGGTTACAAACAGATACGGCACCCCGCTGTCGTGCACTTTTTTCAATGACTCTTTGGCATTTGGCAGCAGGTCCCAGCCTCTGATCAGTACACCGTCAATGTCGAATACAAAGCCAAACTCGGGCAGACCTCCCGACATTGTATGTGCGCGCGTTGTGATAACACGTCTGCTTCTGCTGCAACAAATGCGAGGCTGTACCAGACCACACGGAGCTGGGAGCAGCAAAGATGCGGAGCGCAACATCTGCGCCTATCACCGCTGCCGAAGCAACATGAAGACGATCGACTGCCGCCGGGCAAAGCAGCGAATCCGATGGCGGTGGTCAACGCTGTCAACTTATGGCCAGCAACATCCTGCCAGAAACCGGTGTGATGACCGATCTGAAGCGCAACTTTTGTATTAGATACGAGCAGCAGGATGCATTGTACACACTTGAACTGTTGCAGCACTGCAACCGAGATGTCACATGCATGCAATGGCTCGAGCCTGGACTACACTACAATTGTCATAAGCTTGAAGTCTCAACACTGCATGAATCTAAAGCAAAGCACACTTATGACACACATTTTATTATTTCATAAAACAGTTGTGAAGTAATGCAGACTGCTGGAAAAGGTGTCACATCATTGGCGTGGAGCATGACAAGAAAAAAAGAAAAAAGGATTTTGCTGCAAGTCTTGCACAGCTCCTTGCACCAATATGACGCTGTCAATTGACTCTGGTGCTATTGGCTGTGCGGTACATTGCGGGTTACCGGCAAACCACTTGTCCGGTGCAGCCTGCGCCTTGTGGTATGTTTGTTCTGTGCGTGGTTCTTGGCAGCTCCCCTTCCAACAGTCTTCTGCCTTGCATTGCTGCACTCTGAGCCAAGTGCTGCATCTGCTGAGAAGACTGCTCCTGGCTGCTCCTCATCCATCCTGACTGCAGTAACTGCCATGCATGCCCTTTTGTTGGGCTGGCCACTGGCGATGTCAGTCTCTGCATCATCTTCCATGCCTTCAGCCTTGCGCTTGAGGCGTTCTGAACGCCGCAAACCTTCTGGCTGCAACAGGCTTTTAGGTTGAGAGAGAGTTATTGCTTTGGTCTTCACATGACCATTGTGCAGCTGACGCCTGCTGCCTGTCTGGTTTTTCTGTTTGGACTTGCCCTTGGGCTTGTCGTTCTTCCTTCTTGAGCCAGCAGATGCTGCTGGCTGGTCCACCTTGTCAACCTTGGGCTTCTTGAGCCTTTCAATATGGGTGTGGGCTGTGAGGGTGTCAGGTCTCTTCCTTGCACGCTTGCCAAGTTTGGCACCTCCATCATCTGTCATGTGCAGCGCTACAGGCAAAGAACGATGATTTTGAAATGATACTGTGACACAATGCATTACGACAGAGGGCATTGAAACAGAGCATATTGGCATCAGTGGGACTTCTGACATAATGGTCCAAGCCTTGCACTTGCAATGCAGCGGCTGGGATGGAAAACATTGTGCCCACGCAAACATAAGCGGCAAGGCCTGCAGATGATTGCAAGATGCAATTGCATAGTGTGGAGAAACAACACCTGATCATACACAGGCACCATGCCGATCACTGGTTCAATTTCATGCATTTCAGCTTGATTGAAGAGCTTACCAGTTGATTGCATCTGCATGTGCCCATGAGAGGGTAAGACTGGCCCCGCAGGGTGGCTTGCTGATGCCTGTGCAGACTGGTCACTGTGATCAGATTCTGCAGGAGAGGGCTGTCGCTTGAGGACAGCATCTGTGCATGTGAGGTGAGGTGCACAGCTATGGAGCTGGTCACAGGGAGCATCTGAACCTGATGGCTCTGTAATGCCACCAGTATCCAAGCCAGCAGAACAGCCAGGCTGCAATCTGCCTGCAGTCTGGTGAGTGTCCAAGCTTGGGGCCTCTGCAGTGCCATCTGCAGAAAGCGAGGGGCAGAAGGCAGTTGAAGAACTGCCAGCTGAGCCAGCGACAGAGCTGTCTCTTGAATACTGCAAAACTTGCGAACTCAGTGGTGGTGGGTGAGCAGTGGGTGAGGACAGGAGGTTGGCAGCAGGTGGTTGAATCGGCTCTTGACGAGGCTGTTGCCTGCTGTAGAACAACAGAGACGCAGCCTTCTGCGACACCTCCTCGAATGTCGTACCCTTGCGCTTGTCGTCATTGAAGGTGTGCCAACCCCCAGGTGCGTTGCCTGCAGCGCAAAGCAAGCAACTATGCACCTGGACTGAACGGGCATCAAGACAAAAGGGAAAATAAGCTGCTGCGCTTCTGCAGCCTCACGCGCTCGCAGCCTAACGAGCGGAAGACTGACACGCTGGACTTTGGCATCCGTCTGCTGACGACATCGAGCAGCAGCGGTAACGAGCAGCAGCGGCAACGAGCAGCAGTGACAACGAGCACTGTGAATACAAACGGCAGCCTCGGGCACACCATTGCAACATACACGTCACACCGCACCACAGGTCAATTTTACAGTTTAGGGTGGCTCACCTTCTCCCAAGCCATCCCTGCAGTGGGCAATGTAATGCCCTCCTTGAACGGAGCCTGCATGCCCCACCATGCTGACACAGTCATACACCACTCCACCAGGCGCATGGTGCTCAGGACTGTCACAGGCCAGCCATGATGACAGATCCAACACTTCAGGGAATGTCACCACTCCCTCCTCTTTCCTGATGCCATTGAGGTTGCGCACCACATTGATGACTAGCACGTTGGGTGCTTGCCAGATGTGCCTTGCACATGAGGCCTCACCCCGCCTGCAACAGTGATAGCAGTGTGATCACATCTTGCCTGTGCAAGCTCAGTATGTGCAGCAGCCATGATCATCTTCTTGTGGACTGTCTTTTGTGCTGCAGAAGCATGTGCACTGCTTTTTGTACACCAATGCAGTCCCGAGTCAAGAGACCTGCACTGCCTCTCTGAACAGTCCTGCTGAATGACATTGAGTGCATGCATCCACACTACCAAGAAGAAGGCAGTTTCACTCACTTGCTGCACATGCCACATTTCTCGTTGTCCTCCGTTCCATGCGCCCATCTGTCCAGCATGTCAGACAATGTGTCCCGCACAGCACCAGCATCTGCAGGCTTTTTGATGTTGCACACCTTGATGGGAAGTTGAAAAAGCAGAGCCTCTTCACAGGGCCTTGATGAAGCGCAGCCACAGCATGCGGAAAGGCAGGAGGAAGTGTTGATGGAACCATACAAGTGGTCTATCAGAGGCGTTGACACCTGCACATGCACATGGTCCTCTCAAGCATGAAATGCAGCCTCTGTTAGCAGTCCTTTATCACAACAAGCATTAAAAGGACCCAGCATTGCACCTGTTGTGTGAAAAGGCAGGCTGAATAGCGATGGTACAGGGTATGGGTGTACACAATGCAGCAAGCAGCAAAGCAGCTGGTGGGGACACAGCAAGCAAACCTCATCATAAAAGCAAAGTTACCTCACTGCATGCCTGCCTGTTGTTGAGCTCCTGCAGGCGAGCATTCTGCATCCATTGGCCCACAAACTCGGCACAGTCTTCCATGAAAAACTCTCTTGAGGAGATGTCTACCTGAGACAAGGTGAGGGAGGGTTTCGAGTCGCGGACACAGTTCTCAACATACATGCATTGTTAGCGCAAGCAAAAGCAGCATGAACGGTACTGAGCAGCCATGCCTGACCTGAGTGGTTTTTCCAGCTGGGGCTTTTCGCCTGGAGTTGAGAATGGAACCAATGAAGCCCCCGCCCAACAGATGCAATCTCTGAAGCATGCCTAAGGGCTTCTTGGCAGCTGTCTCTGGACCCTTGCCAAAGCTGCTCTGCACCCTGATGCCAAGGTAACATAGGGTGCAGAATCCCTTAGAGTCAGGCTTGCAGCCACAGCCCTTGCGCCAATCCTGAACGCGCAGGTTGGCTACTGCCGGGACGTGCACTACAGCCTGGACAACTGCGTTGACATAGCAGGTAGCTTTCTTGATTGCTACCAGCGGTTGCCCGGCCTGCCGTGGAAGATAGTGTCGACCAGAAAGCTCTGGCAAAGTCGTCGAGCTAGTCAGCGTCATGAGGCGATCAAACGAGATGCGCAATGAACGATTCGAACGTGGCCAGCATCCCGTGCAGCAGCAGCAGGGCGGGCAGTCGCAGTGAGTCAATAGCAGTTTCGCAAATGTCACACGGCAGGTCAAACGGCAGCAAAGTCAAAGTTTTGGTGCGGGCGGGCGCACTTTAGTATACCCTTTGTCATACCTGTCAGTGTGCTAATGGTTCCATTAGTAATGGGCCTCTGAATGGACACCAGTGCAAGTCAGGATTGCCGTTTCAATCCAAATTCGTCAGTGTCATCATAAATATTTATATTTGCGTGACTGACTACTGACCATAGGGTTTTCTCTGTGTTTTGTCATGATTACAAAGCAAACATGTTGGGTAAGGGTGTGAGTAATGCTTACAAAAGGGCCTCCATTAGTAAGCAATGTTTTAAAGTTTGAAAAACAGCATCCATCTGTCAAGA
>JAABUP010004097.1_pt1 | contig 24433 bp, 27 predicted proteins | sample 5559201 | NCBI WGS metagenome assembly JAABUP01 (sample SAMN10711887, study PRJNA513373) | rock metagenome | isolation source: Antarctica rocks | place: Antarctica
AAAGTAGTAAGAGATCGTAATGCTTGATGTTGTGCTCGACTTGAAGATGGACTTATCCCTCACTACCGCACTACCGTGCTAGGAGCAGAGAGACATTAAATAATCGTTGACGGTGGCATCAGATCAACATCACAAATCTAACACAACCTTCTGCAGCCTGTTCGGGATAGAAAGACATCTGAAACTAACTCTGAGCCTCTTCCGCAGAGCCTAAGTACGCGGGTCTCACGCATTAATAATCTTCAAGATTCCCTACTGACTTTTACGCTATGATAGTATATAGCACGATGCATTCAATCCGTGAATCCAACTACTGGCATTGGTCACTATCGTGAAATTTGCAGACGGCGCCGAGAGTAACGTCAAGACGGCTCTCCGGCAAGACTCTCTCTCTCTCACTTATCCGGCCCCCATCTTCCTTCGATCGTCAAACATAGCCACTACCACAGCCTCATGGAAGGATAGCCCTACTGCATGGGTAGCGAGGTGAAAGGTGGGTAATTTGCGATTTCATTTCATTCTTCTCTTTCTGTTCTCTTTTCGTACTCCTACTTCGCAAGGAACAAAAGAGCATTCTTCCATGATTATGGAGCGGCGCCTAATAAAGCCCTTCTCAACTGTAAACTTATCCTCTCATAAGACGTTGCTGCGCTTTTTCTACAAATATCCCAAATCTCAGCCTTGTGTTACTTCCCCGATAAATCAACAACAAACGATCTTGCCTGCTTTCCCGATCAGCCTGAAAGCGCGTGCTGTGGAATTGGGTGGACTTGCCTTTCAAATGGGGTCTGCGAGACCATCAACTCCACCGAAGATGCAAATTATGCAAGAGGTTCATGTACAGATGCCGACTGGAAATCTGAAAAATGCCCCCAATTCTGTCAATCAGGTGAGATGGCTTTATCCTTCAAGATCTCATACAACGTACTGACAAGTACTAAGTGAACAATGATGGCGCACCGATGTACCTTTGCGACGCTTCTGCCGGGAATTGGTGCTGCGATGAAGGCGATGTCTACAAAGGCTGCTGCTCGGATACAGGCAATCTCCGACTCCCTCGGAACTGGGACATCCGTGACGGTCATAGGCCAGGCTGCTACGTCGTCCTCGGCGGCAGCATCATCCTCCGTGCCGGCCTCCTCAACGAGCTCGACTATTTCTACACCCGCTCAAACGACTACCGGCACTGCAAGCCCAACAGCTGCCCCATCCAACGATCTTGGGGCCAAGGTGGGCGCTGGAGTCGGCGTCCCACTTGGTATTGCTCTCCTTGCCGCATTGGGCGATATCGGCTTCCTTGGCAGGAAACGCTCGCGGGACGCCAGAGGTCGACCAAGGGACCTTTCCCAGACGCCGTCGTCATACCCGCCCTACAACCATGAGGTACCCTACAACAATCAAATACCGTACAATAGTGATGCGACGAAAGAGACAGATCAGCTAATGCTAGCGGAACTCAATACTGAGCCTCGACCTCCGTCACAATTGCCAAGCTAGTACGTGGCCTGATACATATCGCGACTGGGCGGCTTTAGCCAAAGTTCTCTCCGTGAAGGACGAAAGACAAACGATGGCGTTTCCATTTACACGGGGTTGGGACCACTTGGTGAGGTACCACCATCATGGCAAAACCCATGATTATTAGAGAAGAGGGGCCAGTATAGTCAGCGCCACTGGCAACTTACGTAATGTTTTCCGAGTTGAAGAGCATATGTACATATCTTCCCTTGAAATTTCAAAGCCTTCAAGATGCGACCAAGTATTACAGGTCTATCTTCTTCAAGATACCCAAGGATGAGACTCTCCGACCCTCTCATAGCCAACGGATGCAGCACCTCAAAGGTTTTACTTTGGAACGATCTTCAAATGATCTACGAACTTGTAGGTCTTGCCATTTAGGACTATTAGAATCAGCGGTGTTGAAGAAGTGGTAGACTGTTCTATCAAGGGAAGAACCCGAATTTCGTTCGCGAAAAGGCAGACGCAAGCGTGACAAGTACAGAAGGGAGGGTTTGTAAACTTAGACAGGTAATTGAGCAAGGGGCACAGAAAGCATGAGGATATCGTAAGTGGATATTAATGCTAATCATACCAACATAAACTCATCTATTTTTTCATTCATGATTCCAAAAGTCACAAATGCGGTACCCGTAAACTCGCCAACCCCAGATTCACAATACTAACCAACCCCTCCCCCAAAATAAGCCCACTAGCAAGCACAATAACAGGCGTATCCTCCCTCTTCCGATATATCCGCCAATACCAATTCACCAGCCCACCAATAGTCCTAGCCAGCGTAAACGAAGGCGTATTATACATTCCCACCGCCACCGCAATCCCTCCAGGTATCCAAGGCTGCCACCAAGTCCCTTGACCCCTGACGCGCGCTGCTGTCAGGAAGGCGAAAATGATGCCAGCGCCGAGAGCCCACTGCCATGCCATTTCTGGCAGTCCTTGTCCGGTGACGAGGCGGGCGGTGAAGATCCAGACGTATGCGGTTGGCACTTGGAATAGTCCGCCGGGTATTTCATAGACGCTGGTATAGAGCTTATAAACACCGGCACTTACAATAGCGCCTACAAAACTGCCAATCATCTGACCCCAGAACTGTGCTCGCGGCGCCGCGCCGAGTAAATGGCCGGTCTTGAGATCTTGCATCATATCGCCGGCTTGCAATGCTCCTGATTCGGAGATGGCGCCTGCGAGGAGATTGATGGTGATTGCGTTGGGGTTGGAGGAGGGGATGACGAGGGCGAAGAAGAGCTGGGTTAGTTTACTGATGCCGGAGACGGGATTGAGATCTGTTTCACCTAGTGCTCGCACGCCCATTAGGGAGAGAAAGAGAGCGAGGAGGATGGAGAGGAGGATGGCGCCGAAGGGGATTGGGGGGAAGACGTAGCGGATGGCTAGGATGCAGACGATTATGCTGAGGATAAAGAGTATTGAGACTGTCTTATTCGAAACCAGGTGGTCTGGCGGAGCGTCGGGTTCCGCTTCTTCTGAGAGCCTTTTATCGTCGTGAGTTGAAGTGGCGATAGGAGGCGCATTATCAGAAGAGACGAGAGCGGTGTAGTCGCCTTTTCTGAGACGGTCGAAATGAAAGATGGAGGACAGATCACCTCGCCGCCAGCGTTGGCGAGCTTGGTGATAGTACGAAGGTCCATGAAGAAGGAGAGGGCGAAGGACAAGCCAGCCCAGACTGATGATCGAATCCGCAAGCATGATAGCCAGGCTGACCCAGACGATCCAGCCTTTACTACCGGTCGTCCAATCTGCGACGGGACCTGGCGCCCAGCCTTTACTCTTAGCTAATGGAGAAAGCACCGCCCAGCCTAGTATGGCGCCGAGGAGCATATGAAGTGTCGTCGCTGGACCCATAATAATACCTTGGCCAATATAGGCTGGTGATGGGTTGAGTGTCCACAGCCAGTTGTTCGCTAGCGGCAAACCAAAGACTGGGAGGCTGCGTAGATGGGGGATGAAATAGGATGCAAGGGTCTATCTTTACATCAGCATGTGGTTCAGCATATGAAATATATATTCATAACCCACATATACTGCAGATATCCCAAACGCTATAATCAGCAACCTAATCTTTGCTTTCCAATCGTCCCTGTGGTCTTCCTCACTGGTACTCTGAATGTTATCGTAGCTTCTCGATGTAGTCCGCAAGCTTTGCTCGCTATTTCCAGCAGGTATACCATCCATACTGCTCTCCCTCATCATGTCCCGACTCCTTCGCCTGAAGATCTCCAGTCCGCCTTCAGGCTTCTGCTTTCCTTCTTCGTCTGTATTACCATGTAAGACACCGATTACTAGCGCTGTAGCAGTACCACTTGGGAATTTCAGCTTTTCCCGGATAATGACTTCTTTCCTCAGCGGCACTGCAAAGACTACCCCGAAGAAACAAATCCCTACACTCCATACGATAAGCTTTCCTGTGCTTAGGACCAATGGACCATTCTCCTCAGGCTTCAGCAAGTAGTTCAAGGCGGGAAGCACCCCCACGAATCCACATCCCAGCGGCATCGTCCCTAAAGCCCCCGCGACGGTTTGGACGAGCACGTTCTCTACCGGTGTAAACGGATAGTCGATACATCGCGCTACCGTCTTGAAGAAGCCAAAGCCTATGAGAGCAGCAGGCATAGCCATGCCACTGACCCAGCCGGTCTGCAGGCCAAAGTACATGTTGCTAAAGCATATGATAACGCCGATAGCAAGGCCGACGAGTACGCCTCGTACTGTGAAGTTCTGACCTTGCTCCGCTTGCTCAGAAAGGAACTTCTGCGCTTCATCGCTTTGTAGAAGAGAGACATCAGGGCCATCGTCGTCGCCATCGCTGCTGTTAGCCGTTTCGGTCATCTCTTCCTCCGCTTGGTTCGTTTTGCCTGTATCGCCAATATTGTGCTCATCTTCAGATCCGGGAGACGCTCTGCCCGAAGCCATAGTATGGCTTCGACGCTCGATGACATGGGGAAAGGTGGAAAGCTCCACATCAGCCTCGTTCGAACGTTGTCGCTTTGACATGAGATCGCGTCATTCTGGGTCCCATGTCAGATGCCGAGGATGCGTCGTGGCATTGTAGGGTTTGTTGCGCTAAGACCGGTGGTTCCTTCCGCAGATAGTCTTCGCTTAATCATGTGGTATTCCAGCTTAAGCAGACGTCAGTCCAAGACATCTGTCTTTTAAAAAAAGAACAAAGACGTGTCTCTCGCCCAGGTGGGTGACACTGTTCCAGCAGGCGCTGAGGACTGCCTTACTCGCCGCGAGTTCCATTGTGATCACATAATACTTAGGCCTATTCAGGAACGGCGTCTTCTGTTTCAATGAAGATGCTCTACAAGTGTGCAATGGAAAACGGAACTGTATCTTGCAAGTTATGAAAGCAGCAGTAAGTGTAGTAACCATGATATTCTATACCTAATCAAAATTAAGTGTCCAATGATTTGAAACCGCAGTGGGTAATGAGAGCAAATTTCGAAGCTTTTGTTTCATTGATATATATTGAAAGAGAAAGAACACATTATCGATAGACGGGTCCAATGGCCTAGTGGTAACCTTGCGTATCAATTGTAATTGACCAAGATAATAACCTTGCTGCATCAATCTCCGGATTGACCTGGGGTTAGCGTCTTGCTGCATCAATGGTGATTGGTCGACGTTAATATCACTAACCTTGACCTAATCCCAGGGTTCTGGGTTCGATACTGGGTTGAGACTTTCGAGTTTCGACCTGGGGATGAGTAGGGCTGATGAAAAATTCAGGCCGAACATCTTTTTGCCTTTTACGAGTAAAATGTTGTCTCATGGCTATATCGTCCTTTCACATACCTACAAGGGACACCAAGAGAAAAACAACAACACGATAATCACCAGAAACCGTCGTTCAAAAGTCTCCGCGGGTCAAAATCAGCAGAAAGGATGGCTTGAGCCAAGTTGAGTACTTGATCGTCTGGCCTCCATGGCTGCATGTTTCATTTGTTCTACATACTTCAACGCAGCCATTACATGTAAGCAATGAATTACTATACAACCTTTCAGCGTTTAAGGACACTCTGCAAGTTTTAAAGATGCCAACCTTCATGTAATGGAAATAGTTGCATCAGGCTGGCGTACCAAGTATCTGTGTTACCCTTATTACCGCTCAGTTGTGCCAAAGGCACCCTATTTTGTGAGTTCCAACTTCAGTCAACAACGACCCAGATAATGTCCCTTGTTCATCTTCTATTCTCGATTGCGATCCCTGTTCTGTTGGTACCGCCACGAATATCATTTTCGATGGAGTTATTTCACCAATATACTCGCCAATACACAAATAACCCAATGCTATCCTTGGCCCATGAGGTATCCCACCGTGATTCCGCCAGTCGAATGTTGAATCAGCCGAATACCTCACCCTCACGCTCTCAAGATGTCAGGGAATGTGCGATCCGAGAATCCAATGGAACTGAGATACCGGTCCTCGGCTCTCCATCTGGCTGATACCTGTCCTCCTTCTGATCAGCAACATGGGGTTCCACCCCTCAACAGGAGCAATTTATTTTGCCATTTCCCATCTACTTGAGGATCCGATGGACTCCATATAGTCTCTAGTACACAAGTCGGATTCCCGAGACCACTGCTACTGTCTTGCCGAACGGTATGAAGGTGATTACGAGCGCTACAAACATACCATAGCGTTGCTAAGCAATGCCATGGGGAATTTCCCTCTGCTGAACGCACAGATGAAGGGCTTCAAACCTAACCCAGCGGATCTTTCCTGTTATCAGGCCTGCAATCTCCTGCCCATATCTCCTGCGGCCTCTTTAATTTCTATTATTGCTGGGGTGACTTCCCTCTCGACCAAAGAAATAGTCACATCCCACTCCACTCGGATCCCTTTTACGACCCCTATGACCGCACTGTATCTGCTTGTTGTTGGCGTATGTACTCTACGGCCCTTCAATTGTTAGTCTTTGGTATCATCTTGACAATGTGGTGTCATGAATTGAAGAATTTTAGATGGAGCGAATCGGCTGGAAGCAACGAATGGGAACGAGCAGCTGGCTACGTGACTTGTAAATGTATGTATGGTAAGGAGGTTGCGGAGCCGAAGCATTGATTTTGTTGAGGTTTTATGTGGCGCGATTCGAGTAATGGGGATTTTTGTATTTCGAAATCGTTGATAGTTTGCGAAGTTACCCAATTGAAGCAGCTGGATATGTAACTTCACCTTTGATTACACAAGAGTCGCGGGCTATTGTCTAGTTCTACATCAGTCGAATTGGTGTTTTTCTCTCCCATGTCCAGTGTAGAAGAATGAGCAGGCAGATATTATGTGTAATGTAGAGAGTTCACCATAGCATTAGTCATGTAGGAAGCTTTATTCGGTACTGGGGAGGTACTCATTTGCTTGAGTCATCTAAGCCGCCTATTGAATCGGCAGTCTAGATCGACACGAATTCTTTTGAATATGCTGCTATGTACAAGCCGTAGCACAGTATCCAAGGGAAACAAGGTCAACTTAACGCATTGACCATGACTGTCTCCCAGTCTCTTGGCTACCTTCAATCTGCCATTGCACATCGATGTCCAGTGCTCTATTGTCTTCTTGCCTCTTCCTGTATCCAATAGTACCTTCGATTAACTGCCCCTTTTTAAGCATTTGCGGTTCCTTCCCTCGATAGTCGATCAACAGCACGCCTTGCTGCCAGTGCGTTCTCTTCCCGTGCGGCCCCGTCGTGAATGCGATGGAATTGCCTCCCTCACGCTTGCAATCCTCGGCCTTGAGATCGGCAGGCACCTGTCCGTCTGGCGTTGTCAAGAAGAAGGTATCGAACCAGATTACAAATCCATCCAAAGCCTCGATGTCCGCCGTCAGTTTGAAAGAGAACTTTGCGTCCTCGAAAATGAGCTCCTCGGTCGCAGTCTTCTTCAAGTTCAGTCTGAGAAACGGTGACGACTCCGCTGGAACAGAAAAGTCCTGAACTTCCCTCACCATGACGTCATTGTAGATGTCCTTGTGCATGCTGAGCATGTCAAAGCCATAGACATTCTTCCAATGGTGGATATGGTCATTGATGTATTCCGCATCGGTCAACGGCGCAATGCGTAGTGTGCAGTGCGAAGGGATCATCAGCCCGTCTTCTTTCAGATAGCGGTCGCGAGCCCAGATGACGGAATCGAGCATAGCTTCGTATAGGAGACAGTAGCCCATCCATTCGGAGACTATGATGTCAACGTTCTTGACGGGCAGGATAACTTCTTCAATTTTGCCTCGTAGGCAGCTGAAAGCATGGTTAGGGAGAGATTGTTAAAAGCAACTATGGAAGCTTACGAGATCGTTTCCCCCATACCGTTTTTGTAGACATTTTCTCGAGCAAAGTTGATTATATCGGAATTGTCCACTGCAATGACCCTGGCGGCCCCCGCCCGAGCACAAAACATTGAGAGGATACCCGTCCCGCAACCGACATCTAGGACGGTCTTGCCTTGGAAAAGATGCTTGTTCTCGTAGATCAGATCTCGATACGCATCTGTTCGAACTGTGTCCTTCAACATGGTCTCGTGTATTTCTATCATGTTTAGCGTTTAAAAGTTGCTCAAGACTTCGAAATACTCACCATGGCCAGAATAAGATGCAAAATACGAAGAATCAGTATTTCCCATCATCACGGCATTCTTGATTGCTCCGGTATCGGTCTTCCAGGTACCATCCTCCAGGTAGGTATTTCCTTCCTGTGATTCATGATGCAAAGGAGCCCCAAACTGCAGCTTGATCGCGAGCAGTTCCTTCTTTCGTGCCTCGATTTCTTGGTGGGCGCGCTGGAGCTTTTCCTCCAGCTCTTGAATGCGATCTTTGCCCCGGGCAGCCTCTCCATAGCTTTTATCGCCCTTAGCTCCTGATGCGCTATCTCCGTCTTGATCTAGACTCTCTCCAATAATGTCATGTAGGCTATAGAGCAAAGCGTCATCCTCGAGTACTGGCTTGAGATAGCGGTCGTTTTGGAAGGCGGTCTTCGTCGACAAATCTGGAGCTAGGTTCCCAGCCCTAGCTTCGTCCCTAATGTAGTTTATGAGCTTCACCATTCCCATGAAGTCCAATCCTGCACAAACACCGACATTAGCAGACAAGTGACAAGGGTTAGGCACGTAAGTATACACACCCAGATCCTTCTGCACCTCAATGATGTCCAGTCCATGTCCTTCTGCGCAATGAAGCAATACAGCCTTGGTGTCTTGAAGCTTGAGATCGCAGAGCAGACAGCACGCTTCCACTGTCTCTACATCTGGTTCAAGATCTTCCCATCCTTCATCGTCGGCCAGATCAAGCACATCTCCATCGTCCAAGTCATCTGCAGACAGCGGTGTCTGACCAGAGGCTTGCAGAGCGACCATGGTCGCTATCTGGCTGTCTGAGTTCACACCAAGGGTCGCATACAATGATCAATGCGTCCATGTTCGGAATTTTACCGTGTAGTCCTTGAAGCTAATGGTCATTTACCTAGTTGTTTATCGATACCTACCCGGGCGGAACCATGTCCGCCACCACCAATGTCCGAGGTTCCCCCGCCAATGGGGAGCAACGGGTGACACTACTCCTTGGCATCAAGTTCTATGTATGGCTTGATGGCTTCACTGCTACAACCACAAAGGTCCAATCCCTGCACAGCAAACCAGTCGTGGGCAAGTATGATAGCTTTCTCGCAATCCGCACTTGGGAATCCTGCATGTTCGAGAATGGCGTGTACTTAGACATCATCACTGCGGAGCTCCTCGAGCTTGCCTCCACGCGTGTAATCGATCGTCATCGTATTGACCCTATCCCTACTCTTAACTCTCATTCTTTTGGGGATATGGCCTTTTTCTTCCGCACCAAGAAACAGGATGTGGTCAAGCCCACAAAAGAATTGCTTACTAGACTGTGGCAGCCACCAAAGTCACAGAAAGTGAGGTGTTCATAGATCTGGTGAGAGGAATGTGGTTGACAAAAGCGCGTAGGCTGAGGAAGAACTGAGCAGATGTCTCAGCCAGATAAGGGTAACGTTGACAGGGACACAGGGTTTGGGTCCTCCTGGCATTGGCACGCAGGATGTCTGAGCTAATATGTCAAGCTAGAACTCGACAGCGATCCTGTGGCCGTAGCGGATCTTCTTGAATATATGAAGACAAACGACTTCCTGTTCACACTTGCACGAAGCATTCATCTACTTCCTTTTGAAGCCCGAAAAGACAGCCAAGCCATCTTCTCCTACGCCCTACGATTCAGACCTCCCGGGAGCACAGATGAGGATGCACCTGGTTTGTCCTATGTGATCAACGAGAGACCGGAGGTTTTGATTGAGCTGTGCCGAGGATATGGTCATCGAGATAGCGCATTGCCATGTGGCATGGTACTCAGGGAGATCATAAAGCAGCACGAAGCTGTCGCCGCTATCATTCTGTATGACAATTCTCAGGGAGATGGACCAGCCTCGACGTTCCGCGATATAGATACGCAGATGATCCAGACCGGCGATGGAGTCTTCTGGGAATTCTTCAAGTACATCGATCAAGGGGCGTTTGAAGTCAGCGCTGATGCCTTCACCACTTTCAGGGTTGGTCATACTTCCTTGATTACACTAATATTATACTAACTTAGCGTACAGGAACTTCTTACGAAGCACAAACCACTCGTCGCCCAGTACTTGAACGACAATTTCGAGCTCTTCTTCAAGCGATATAACAGCATTCTCATTGGCTCAAAGTCATATGTCACGAAGAGACAGTCTATCAAACTCCTTGGGGAAATCCTCCTAGACCGAAACAATTTCAATGTCATGACCGAATACGTCTCTCGAGGGGATCATCTGAAGTTAATGATGAATCTGCTACGCGATGATAGGAAGATGGTGCAATACGAAGGGTTCCATGTGTTCAAGGTAAAACAACTGAGTGGCGAGAGCCCATGAGATCCTTGCTGATTCTTTTGCGCAGGTCTTTGCTGCCAATCCCAACAAGTCGGACAGTGTCAAGAAGATTTTGAACCAGAACCGAGAGCGTCTTCTCAGATTCCTACCAAGCTTCCTCGCGGATCGAACCGATGACGACCAGTTCACGGACGAAAAGGCTTACCTTATTAGCTCCATCGAGAAATTGCCCGGCTACCCTTGAAGTTGTGGACCAACGTCTACCCCATTCACTCAGGATACTAATACTACGAGTTCTTTCCAACAGGACTCCCTAGTCGCAGGATAATAATACTACGAGTTCTTTTCAGCAGAACTCCCCAGTCTAAAAAATCATCACTCAATGATTACGCCATTACGCGATGACTGAAACGATGGTATAGACCATACCAGCAGCAGAGAAACAATCAGACTTTCTCCGCACAAAAGCTCACGTTCCAATTACCATGCCAGCATTTGCGGCAGATGGACCAGGAACACAGCGCTTTTCAGACGATTTCCACGATTCCTCGCTCCCAGGATAGCGACATGCATGTAATTCTAGCTTCAATGACCAAAAAGAGCGATCCAATTCACATAGACCGAAATGAAATTCTTTAAACGATGACGTTCTCGACGCGCTTCAATATCACGGCTATCTCCCATATCGCCATTCGCAATGCCCAGAGTTCCACCCGAACTCCATTCAAACAATGCCCAGAAACACTCAGCCGCCCATATTTCAATCTGACCTCTCATCTCTCAAATCCCCCGTATCACACCCCTCCCCTCACTTCAACCCAAACTTCCCCTTCCTCACCCTCGGCAGCACCCCCACCAACAAAATCACACTCGCCACAATAACCGCCCACAACTGTATATGCAGCACATTCTCATTAAACCCCGTCTGCGTCGCCGCCGCCACCGTACACAAACTCAGCACCAACAACACATACCCACTCATCCGATGCCACTTATACACACTCTTCGCATTCTCCACCCCGCCATACACCCCCGGCGTATAATACTGCGTGATCCCCACGACCGCCTGTATCGCAAACAACATATACGTAATCAACCCCAATATCGCGTGCGGCGACTCGAAGTGCGACCCGCCGTGGGAGATTTTATTGTATTCGATGATGATGAGGCCGGCGAGGAGGGCGAGGATGGAGGTGCTGTTGAGGACGGAGTGGATGTTTGTGCCGGTGCGTTTTTGGGTGGGGGAGTGGGTTGGTTGGAGGATTAGGATTGCTTGGGTTGTTAGGAGGAGGCCGGCGGAGTTGAGGAGGGGGTGGGCGGAGAAGAGGATGAGGGGGTGGAGGAAGGCGGAGGCCCAGATTGTGGCGGTTAGCTGGGGGGAGGGGTTAGTGTTTGGTGTTTTGTTGTTTCTGTTGCTGTGGGTTGGGGTTGGGGGATGGAGATAGAGGGGACGTACGATCCAGATGCCGGCTTGGGCGATGATTGCTGTGCCTGTTGTTCTACGTTAGCGATCAGTATTCGTCCGGACTCGAAGGAACATGAGTATAAAAGCGAAGAGGAGAAATACCAAGCACGAAATTCCACCCTATGGCTTTTCCATCCTGCTGGCTCGCATCCCCAGCTCGTCCAAGCAAAGGCTCGTCTTCAGCCGTGCCCTGCGTTGCGGGGTTCTCTGCGGGGATGCCTGTTGCCGAAGACATAATGCTACACACAATGTGTTGTACAGGGAAGACTTGATGAAGCCAGCTTGAGACGAGGAGAGGATTATAAACGCACGTCGAGATTTGTCTGCGGGGTTGGAGGGGATGTATGATACATCGAAGACTTTAGCTGCAAGAGCTATCCGCGTAATGTGGCCAATCAGAGGCTGGGAATTCTTTTTACACGTAGCACTAGCGTCTGATCGGTTTAAGTCTCTTCGATCATTGCGTGCTCTTAGTGGAGTCTATTCAGATGCTGTTAAAACAACATTTGACAGATGCTATTTCGGGCAGGTGAATATGTGGTCATGTGATAGGTATTATATCTAGGATTAAGTGAAGTATCTAATTTGAATTATTGAGAAGGGGGATGCCTCGTTGACACAGCCGCTTGCTCTATTTCCCATGCTCATATTCCAACCACAACTCTGTTAGCAGATTTGCTGCTGTCCTCGATTATGCCTCAGATCCTCACAGTCTCGCTTTGACAAACCCACACACTCTTCCAGCACCATCTGCATTTCCATCTCCCGCGTCGTCACCTGCTGCAGGCCCTTCATCCATCACGGTCCCACTGACATCCTGCACGCCTCCCTCCTCACCGAAACTTCTCACCTTCCAGCCATTGGGTTCACTTGCGTCTTTTACATACTCCACCGTTGGGTAATAATGGTCGTTCTTCTTCATCGTAGCCACCCACGGCACGTTGTCGAAGGTGCACACCCGCAGTCGGAAATAAGTGTTGTTCGGGATTGCATTGACCACAGCTAGAAATTCGGTGAGGCTGGGCGTCGGCTTGTCATTGACCCCGGTGATGAAGTTGGTTGGAGCAAGACCATATTGGTAGGAAGGGGAGCCTCGAGTCCGAGCAGACACGTAGACCTCGCTATGAAGCTTACTTATCTGTTGCCGCACGGCATGGTGAGGACGGTGTAGAACGGCCCCACAGAAGATGACGGCTCGATCGGTTTCAAGGTCTTGGGTCGGAATCGTGGGGATCTTGAATGTCATTTCTTTGCCACCCCGTACTATGAGTGCATCGAGGTATTCGTTGTCGTACATTACATCGAGCTCCGTGACTCGAGTGATGAGTTGTCCATTGAGAGTAAGTATTATATCGCCTTCTTGTAACAATTGAGAGTCCTTTCCCGTAGTGGGAGTGCAATCTACTTTGCGAACCATAAAGAGTTGGTGACGAGAAGGATTCGATTCTGCGACTTTAGAGATCCAGTGCTCAGAGACGCCCATGATGCGGACTTGCGACATTGAGATAGTGTTGGTCTCGACATTGAGGATGCGGAGGCTTGGATAGACATCCTGTTGAATTTGATCGAGCACCGGAAAGAGCGTTGGCGTTGCAAGACCCAAATGATATTCTTGATCCCGGGAGGTGTGAGCTGATCGCTCGCCCAGATAGCTCAACCAGAGTGCTTGCACTGTGCCGTCTTCAGCTACGAGGACTCCGCTGGCGCACTGGTCGCTGAGACCAGAATCAACAAGGATAGCATCGAGATTGATTGCTCGGTAACGAGGCGCAGAGAGGTTTTGAGGGATTGCAACGGCAGTGATGTCGGTGACAGTAGTTGGTGTTATCGCTGTTCGGAAATTTCGATTCCAGCCAAAGAAGATCGTTGATGCACCCTGCTTAATGGTTTCCCTCGCCAGTTTTGCACTCTGGACTGGGGCATCAACCAACGCCGGATCATACTGGATGATAGCATAGTTCGCCAATGGATGTAAGAAGCGGACTTTGGCGTCCACGATAATGGAGTCCGCCACGGTGACAGACAAATCGCAGAGGTCATGGGGAACGATCGCTCTGGAGATAATCACAAGGCCCTTTTCAGCATTAAAAACTACTCCAAAGCCAACCTTTTTCGTCCGGGGAAATCCATCGAGTTTGAGTGGCATCGTGCAGGACACACGCACGAAACTTCTGATAACGTCCGCCGCAGCTGGATGAGCAACAGCATCAAGTTTAACAAAGTCCGCTTTTCGTCTCTCGGGCGGTGCAGCTGGTAACGGTTGATCTAGATCGCTGAAATCCCAAACCCCGGTATCATCGTTGCGCACTGCTAATCTCATCTTCTTTGACCAGTGTCTATCGATAAGAATGATACTGGTATTCAAAGTGTGGAGATCCGTCAGGTGCTTGTAAGTGATTACTACACGTGCTCTATCCGGAATGCCCTTCATCACCTCAATGAACGCATCGAGAGTAGGCGTCTTCTTCTGATCAATCGACTCAACAAGCCAACCCGAATCGGTACTGTCGAATCTGAAAGATCCCGCCGCTTCGCAGACATAAACTCCTCTCACCGGGATATCGTACAAACGAGCCTGTTGGTATGACAGATCGTGGAATGATGCCCCGGCGACAGTCACAAACCGATCAGGTGTGATAAGGTGCAGGTTGCCAACTTCTAGAACGACCTCAACGTCTCGACCTCCTCGCTGGACTAGGATTTTCACCGTTTTGCCGACGCTTGAGTCTAGTGTGTCGTCCAATTGGTTGAATTGGGTAAGTATCTTATCATTGATTTTGACCAGCACATCGCCCTCTTCAAGCTTCCCATCTGCAGGCCCTTCGGGGAGGACAATGTCGGCGACGAGCAGACCAGTCTCCTTCGGGAAATCTTTCCTGATTGCAGCTTCGTGTGTCGCTGTAAGACCCAGCCTTCGGCATTCGTCAAAAGGCTTAATAAGCCATTGAGTTTGTATCGTTCCTCGAGATAGTGGTATCCCCCTCCGTATACACTCCAGCGCCCGCGACGGCCGATCTAACGGTAGAAAGTAATCCGTCGCAGCACCATCAGCTCTTCCTCCAGCTTGAAGCGCGACGGCATAGCCATCAATGTTTACGACAGGGCTGCCGGAAGAGCCTCCACTGGCCGCAGCAGCAGCTTGGATGTAGTTTGTATTGAAATCGCTATACCCCTCCCCGTACTCTGGAGCATTTCGGTCCAACCTACTGATGACACCAGAGAGGATACTGAGCTTTTCCCCTGCATCATTACCAACGACTCTGATCTCTGATCCAACCCTGGCAAGATCTGGGCGTAGCACAAGCTCAGATATTTGCATGTATTTGATCTTGGTCGGGTCGAAGCGAAGAATCCCAAAGTCATGGACCGGATCACGATAGAGAGGGTATACGTCACACTGAAAAGACAAATCAGCAAGTTTCAATAAACGACCGAAGAAACGAACCTACCTCCTCATGGTTGTCGAAAATGCAGTAGCCCCAGAACGGTCCAGAGCCTACAACATGACGATTTGTCAGGATGTAACCTTTTGCTGCATCCACAACAAATCCCGTTGCCTCACTGGACAGCGCTGGGCTTGTGTCGAAAGGGCAAGTTTGGCAAAAATGTATAGAGACAACATTTTTAACGACCTGCTCAATCGTAGCCTGCCATTCGGCATTTTCGCCTGTTGCTACGATAGGCTCGACCATGGCGTCTGCGATACTGTCGCTGCCGTACATGTATTGACTGTCTAACGATTGATCACTGTTATGTGTGTCTGATCGCTCTTGTTTAAGTAATTTGGCTGGCCGATCGTGTGTGTTGCCTGGGCTTCCTTTCCTTTTGTGTCTGACGTGGCCATTCTCCATTCTCGTGGAGTTCCACAGAGTCTGGATGAACGGCCTAAAGGTCTTCGGAGGCCCGATCGCGCGATATGGGCTGTCAAGCAAAGGCTTTTTAGGACGTAGATAGGGAGAGAACAGTTTATGGAAGGATCGAGCAGGGCGATGTTGGAGCCTGGTTGAAGGCAGACGAGGCAACCTTGGTTCTATAAGCACTCGACTGCTGACACTAGGAATGCCTCTTAGCCGGACGACATACATCCACGCCTCCCCTTAAGCAGTTCTGGCGGTGAGCTTTTATCTCCGCCCATTCTTCCCATCCACGGCATCTCGAAGATCCTGAACATTTGACGCGCTAACCGCCCTACAAATAGAACTGCGCAGAGGTCCGCCACTCAAATAGACAAACTCCCCAAGTGAACGTCCTTCCGTTATTCAAGTTGTACAAAAGTTTTGGACGCGGAACCTCCCTGTGAATTGATATTGTTCCCGATCTCACCTCAGCCTATTGGGCCGTTCAATTGCGCAGTGAGCCCATTTGGGGTGTGAACCATTCTAGCAGTCAGCTAGCCAAAAAACTGACTGAATTTCAAGCCTTAAATTGAATGCTATACTCTACTTAGAAAATTGAAGTCTTTGATAAAGGAAAGAAGAATAGAGCTGTATGGAAAGATGAATGGTATATTTCATGACTTCTATCATCATCTGAGGGTCTATGTTTCCTAATGGAGTACTCCGTCGCAGACTCGCTATTGTATCATCTAAGTGAGGTACTGATTAAAACTTCCAAAGAAAAAACGAGCTCAAGGTCAAGCCATTATCTGTCCATTGCCATGGCCATTCGTTACAGATCCGTTTACTCCGTTCTTCGACTCATGATCCCCGTAAGCTCGCAATATAGCATCCTTAATCTTATCCGTATCTCCTTTCTCACTTGTTGTATCCCCAGCGGCCCCAGGCAAATTATGACTCATTTTGAACTCCATGCTGGTCAACGTCTCCTCGTCGAAATATTTGACCAATCTCCTGCCCTTCTCAAGGTGCGGATCATGCGTCCCTCTCACATGAACACTCGCGATACGAATTAGTTCGTGGGCCTCGGGCTCTCTGATTTCTCCATGTCCGTCACTCTCTCCTTTCCACTCCTCTCCGGCCGCTACTTTCCTGGCATAGTCCAGACTATACGGAGGGTAACTGGCACAGAGGCACACGCCAAATTTCCAGGCCGGCAAATTTGTGTCCTCTTTGTTCTGAAGATCGGCGAGTAGGCCCGCTGTCAGTCTTCCGCCTTGACTGAATCCAAGAAGTCCGACAAACTCCCCTCCATCGGCTTTGATCGCTTCACGCAATACTTGGCGGACGCGCTTCTGCCCCATCAATGGATTGGGAGCATATATCCATTGGTAATAAGGACCGCATTCTTCAAAGACAGGTAGGACACCTGGGCCAGGGCCAGACTCGAAAGGGGCATCGACAAATACGAAGTTGAATTTATTGCGAAGTGCGTATTGGATTCGTCGGGTTTGTATCTTGAAAATCAAGGCGGAAGTTCCGCCCCCGTGAAGACAGAGGATTCGAGGTAGGTGTGAGTCTTGCTGGTCTGTAGGACCCATGATTTTGAAGGTTTCGGCTTGAGTTTGGGAACGAGATCTTGAAGGATGAGCATAGGACTGATGCAGGGACTGACATGAGTTCAATCTCCTGGTGAACTGCTACCGACAAGACTGGGGGTGGGTTTATTAGATGTCTCGATACTGAATGAAAGAAGAAGTGCCAATTGCCAGAATGTAAGCATACTTGAAACACTCGGTTAGCGCTGCTTTGTCGGGTGTAGTACCATCCTATGATGTAATATCGTTAGGACTAAGTCACCGAACAGCCCCGTTGCTTGCATGATGCATTCAATCCCCCGGTTTTTTTCGGCGACCGAGTACAGATGTTCATTGGATTGGGAGCCGCGATTATATAAGCGCCCTACACTAGAGCTAAAGTAGGTAAAGTACTTTACTTTACTCACTCCTACGGTCCTACCTAATCTCTCCTCACCAATTTCATGCTTCAGCAGAGTAGAAGATTCGTCCTCGAACTAGTTTTCTTTCGATCTTGAATTGTTTCAAAACTTCCACCTATTCCTACCGATGACCGTAACCAAGACTCTCGTTTTGATGTCAGCTTCTGTTATCGTACACAATGAGGACTTTGATTCCAATGTTATTGATGAGTCAATATAGCCACGAGTGGTTGTTCAGGAAAAACTGTGAAAATAGATCAGCAAGGATGAAGACTCGAGCTGCTTCGTCTTCTACCAGTGTCTTGATCTGCAGTCGCTCAAAAATGGGCCTCTGATGGCTACAGGACGTGCAGGATTCTGTGACTTGTTTTGTGACTCAGCCACTCCGGCTACAGCAGTCTAGTGAGCTGCAGCCTAGTGGCAGGCATGCTAAATAGAGTCGTTCACTGAGCGAACCTCTCCTTCATTTGAGATTATGTTCTCTGTGTCTCTTCTTCCAGCCGTCTCAAGTAAAAATTGTCTCTTATTCCCACTATGGATCTCAATACACTTGAATCTGCCTGCGAGACATGCTCCCTCATCAGCAGAATTCTTCCCAGATTTCATCTTGACATACCAGAGGACATTAAGAAACAAAATAGAGAACTGGCTTTTGTATGGACCTTCCAGCTCCACAAAGTCGTGGCCTCTGCGCGCCAGGGTTGCCATTTCTGTGCATTCATAGCCCATCGCTTCTTTGAGAGCAACAATCTCTTCACGTATGGAATGCAAGGCCGCTCTTACAAGCTTCCTTCTCTTGACAATGAAGAAGCAAGACAAACGGCTTTTGCAACTGCACTCAAGAAATCCAATGAATTCGAGAACGATACCTTTACATTCTCCCTCACCCCACGTCATACGAAGGGCAACCCTTTGCCGGATCTTGACAAGATGGAGATTGCAATGTGGAAAAGCGAAATGGACAAACCCGTGCTTGATAAGCACATGCCTTACCGTAGGCCTATTACCGTCGAAGTGTATGCTACGAAAGGTACTTGATGGACGACATTTGAGGCCTAAGGCCCACAAGACGCAGAGGCTGACGATTTGCAGACGATCCTGCATCCAAATACCTGAGCACGCGCCCCATCAATGTGAATCTTGCCTCTGATGAGAGCTTCCAACAAGCGCGAGAATGGATCCATGATTGTCTTCACAAACACCCTAATTGCCCCGAACCAGCAACTCCCGAGCTGCCGACACGCGTGGTCGAGATCTTGGACGACGGGAAGCTTCGAGTTCACGACACTGGTGGCGAGGCTTCATATGCTGCATTGAGCTACTGTCGGGGCGGTATCCAAGCTTTCGAAACTACTCTATCCTCTCTGAAGGATCGCAAAGAAGGATTTTCAATGAACTTCCTTCCACAGACCCTTCAAGACGGTGTCAAAGTTGCGACCGAACTAGGCTTACGCTATATCTGGATCGACTCACTTTGCATAGTCCAGGACTCTCCAGCAGACAAAGGAAAGGAGATCACCCAGATGGCCCAAATCTACAGCAATGCTTACGTTACCATCTGTGCAGCTAGCGCAGAAAAAGCCAGTGACGGCTTTCTCAAAATCCTAGGCAGCACCCCAGAGGAGCCTAATGCCAGCCTAGATGACGACCTCATCAAGATGCCATATCGAGCTCCAGATGGCGAGCAAGGCACAATACTGATCCGCGAAGAAGCTCCATACCATTCAACATGGGAGCCAACATCCCGACGAGCATGGACACTCCAAGAGCGGATCCTCTCCCCCCGCAACCTGATCTACGGCTCAAAGCTAATCTGGCAATGCAACACCACCCAGCACAGCGACGGCGGCGTCGAAGACTGGTCCTTCGACATCCTAGGCGCCGGCCACCGGAAATTCTCATCCGGAGCCTTCAAATCAACCAACCCACCCCCCAATCCCGAAATCGACTTCTTCACCCTCCGCCAAGTCTTCCAAGTCTGGTACGACGCCGTGCAAGAATACACCCGGCGAGATCTCTCCTACCCCAGTGACAAACTCCCCGCGATGGCAGGCATGGCCAAAGCCTTCCACTCCCTCACAGGCGCCGCCTACCTCGCCGGTCTCTGGAAAAGCAACCTCACCCACGACCTCATGTGGCACACCCACCCCACCGTCCGCTACGCCGAACCCGCAACCTGGCGAGCACCATCTTGGTCCTGGGCGTCGACCGACGATAAAGTCTCCCTTGACAAAATCACCCCGGACTGCGCTTCCCTCGCCACCATCATCAGCTGTTCCGTAACCCCCATCTCCGCCACCGCCCCATTCGGCGAAGTCAGCGACGGCGTTCTCCGACTCTCAGCTCCCTACATCAAAGCTGCGCCGGCGCTAGTGAAGCAGATGATGGCGGAGCAATCGATGGCGCCGCCGCCGAAGGAAAATAACGCGCAGATGTGGAACAAAAGCATCATCGACATGATCCTCGGAGGCGGCAAGGATGCGAAGGGAGAGGGAGCGTGGGAACCGGATGGATCGGTCGGCTGTGTGCTGTTGTTTAGGAGGGAGTGGCACTGGGAATCTGAGTATCAGAAACGGAAGATCGAGGAGATTTGTTATTCGGGGTTGGTGGTGGAGGAGGTCGGGGATGGGAGTGGGAGGTACAGGAGGGTGGGCGCATTTTTCGATCAGTGGAAAGATTGGATCGCGGCTGGTGGAGAGAACAGAAGCATCACTGTCATTTAGTATGCTTGTCCGCATAACTTCACCAAGCCTCTTCCTGTCCCATCGATACCTATTCTCATCGAAATGCCAAAGTGTGAACGCTAAGAAGAAAGACCTGTTCTGTGCAAAATATCACGAGGTAGATGAGCATGCGTTCATTGTGTACGCACATATATATGCATACATTCTCGCTGCTCTAGGAGAGAATTTCCCATGTAGAGTACCAAGTAAAGTCCAGCGTTTGACTTTGTACGATACAAGAGATCCCATAATGGACTGCGACAAAACAGGCCACGACGATCTGCCGGAAATCACAATCCTTCGGAAGGGAGTGAAGCGAGAGATACGGAATATTCTAAAAAGAAAAGGATTTCCAAGTGAGAGATTCGGCATCGTTCACTGAGATGATGGAATATCAAAGTGCAATGATCGAATCAAGAGTGGTCTTCGAGGTCTGATAAACAGCCACCTTTTCACATCGGAAGTCATTTTGCAAGGGTACAGTGCGTTGAATTCCGAACGTAAGATAGCATGCGCAGTGACGTGACTGACAAGGAGATTGGGAGCGGGTGTTGGAGATCAAATGCTAGGGTTAATCATTGTAAACAAAGTCATTGATCGAAGATATCTCATAAGGGATGATGGCGCACATCCCCTACGATATCAAAGTATGAACATGGAAGGCGTCCCACCAATCAAGCCAATCAACGCACCGCAAAACCGGCAGGCTTTATCGATATGCTTCAATCCTCGTGAACCAACAGAGGTCCGCCTATGCCAATGGAACGCTGGAAACGCTGGAAACGCTGCAATCAGCATCCGATACTCCGCTTTTCCCTTCATACTGATTCGTGATGCTGTTCTCATGAATAATTCCGATCTGTGCTGAGGATCAATGATCTGTGGTTCGTGAAAACTTCCCGTGACACCTATGCTGATGAGTGGAAAACTGGACAGTGCTGTAATCCTGTCCGAAACAGTGGTAAGAAGGGGGTATTTCCCGACCTGGAACGCCTTGCTTGATCATCAAAGCAAATGTTAAAAGTGAAGAGTAATTGTCGTGTGCCTGCATGGTCGAAAAGTACTGCGATACCCACAAATCAGCCTCGAACGCCGCCGCGCCCTCTCCTCATCTCTTGTCGCACCAAGCCAAATTCCTGCATGGTCTTATAATGATTTTCGCAAGCCACTTCGAAGTGAGCTCTGGTCCTCCGAGACTCCTCTAAGCCTTTCATGTAGTTGTCATACCCGATGTCTTCCATGTCCATGAGTTGGAACTCTGCGTTGCCCTGATTGAAGACCTGTCTTGTAGAAAGAAGGTTGACCATCTTCGCGGTGAACTTGGTCCATTCTTCCATGTAGCTGTGTACTTGGCCGCAGAATCGGGCGCATGAAGTGACAGTAAGGCTTGAAGGAGGTCTTGCGCAAACAGGTGGCTTGGGAAGCTCGACCCTGTGTAAAGGCTCATCGGTGACTGGCTTAGTCTCCGAAGCTCTGGATTCAAATGGAAGGTTCATAGCGATATCGTTCATGTTTGCAAGGCCTTCATTGCTGGGAGCGATCGGATAGACGCTATTTAGATCCCCAAGATTCAGGTGGGGTGCGTCAGATGTTGTCTGGCCTTGCCACCCCTTTCGCGGTGGCAGTGTCGGGACCCTACGTGGATGATGCGTCGTGCCGTTTGGCTGCGCAGACGAGATGGGAGCACCATTCACCGGTTTGTCGTTGGCATTCTTCGGAGGGGTGGGTTCATCGATATCCATCGGGTCAACGTCACTATTGAACTTGCTGCTTTCAAAGCTCTCACTTGTTGCACTGCTCGCAGTAGGCTCATCATCCGCGTCGTTGACAGTCGGTTGGGCAGTCGAAAGCTTTGGAGCCCGAGCCCTTGTCCTTTTTCGGTTACTTTGCTTGATGGGAGAACCAGGCTGAGACACCTGGGGTGTATCAAATTTGATGTCATTTAAATGGGGGGCCCACTGCTTCTCAGAGTATTTTTCCTGACCTAGGGGAGGCGGAGGAGGTGCTGTAGGTTTGGGTGTCGTGGATGAATCCTCTCCAATGGTCTCACCATTCGAAGAAGCTCGCTCGGCATCTGCTCGCTGCTGTTGTCGAGTACGGCCGTTTTCGGTCGGAGACACTGTACGCAGAGGAGTGGCGGTACGGCTCGCTGGAGTCTCAAAAGACCTGCCGTGCCATCCGTCGGGAGAAAAGTTAGTATCAATATGGTCTGAGCTGTGGCTGCGAAGTGGTGGGGCCCCAGTAGGCGTCTTATTCGTGTAATGCGGTATACTGAAGCTAGAGAATGGATCAGTGTCAGCGAATAAGGTATTCTGCATGTCTAGACGTCAAGGGGTGTGCGTTTTCGCCCTTTTGCGAGACTCAGTCTCCGTTGGGGGAGGAAGGCTGGACGGTATTGCCCAGTATGGGGGAGGCTCAGCTGTTGCAGCTCTGGGTTTCTTGGGAGACATAAATGGCCACTGATCTGACCACTTGTCCGATTTGGGGGTTCCAGACGAGATTGTGCCACAAGAAGGGGGAGAAGAGAATGGGTTATACCCTCGCGATTCATACATTGGAGTCTTCGCAGCTTGCTCGCCTCCAGCGGACCGGATCTCTTCATCCCTGGGCGGTGAGCCCCATTTATCTCGGTGATCCTGCCTATACTTTTCTTGCCAACTTTGGGATCGGGAGAGGGGAGGCTGCGAGTCCTTCGAAGCTGTCGACTCGGCTTTAGTCTGGTTGTTAGTAGACTGCTGTGATGTAACACCGGCATCATGTTTCATAAGATGTTCTTGAAAGCCTTCAGGGGGTTTGTCTGTATTCAGGTCTACAGCTGAATGCCTACGTATTCCATTGTAGCCACCGCCTCCGAAATTAGCTTGTGGGGCCATTCTCTCGTCGCCAGCATTGGCGTAAAGATTGAAACCTCGTCGTGATCGTTCGCTATTCGGGGCGGGGGGTTGCCTATTGTTGGGCGGTACATTGACTTTGGCGGAGCTTGGGGGTCTTTCATCCCCTGATGACGAAGCAGTTGAGGATGAGGAAGAGTACATCCTAGGTAACTTTGCACCCCTTGTACCTGGTGGGCTGGCACTGTGATGATTCGAGCTGACAGTTGCCGCAGGCTTATGAGAAGAACGCATGCTCGCAGGGTCTGTTGCATAATATCCCGTGCGATTGTTGCTATCTCTTGGAATGGCAGATGTTGCAGATCTGTGGAGGCCTGTGCTATGTGCACTGCCGAGGTTTGTCCCGTCACGTTTTCCTTTCTGGTTATGTGTGCCTTGGCGAGACTTCTTCTTTCCGAAAGGTTCATTCAGACTTATTTGATCTCTGAACTGCTGTAGAGGGTTGGGCTTCTTCGCAGTTGGCGCAGGGCTTGGAGGTGGAGGCATGCGCGTTTGGGATCTTGACCTCGCAGAGTGCTCGTCCCTTGACACCTTGAAGTATGCCAAACCTTGGGCTTGGGGTTCATCTCCTCCAGGCGTCCCAGAAGCGAACTTTGGCCGACTCGGCGAAGCGCGGGTAGTATTAGTTCGTGCCCCGGGTATTCCTGCTTGGCTTTCCTGGTACCGGTCCCAGGGAGAAGGTCTTTGGGCTGTTCCCGCGGGCGTGGGCGTTGAGCTAGTGGGCTCACGTCCAGGTTGAAAAGTAGATGCCCTCGCAGTTTTTGGTGGCACCGGCCTGCCGTTTGGAATGGGACCTTGCCCATGTCTCGGCCTCACCTGTTCCCACGCCTTGTAGTCATTGGTACTAGGCCATGGATTTGCAGTTGCAGGGTCTGGTCGGCCGAATCGCGCGTTCGAGTAACCTGGAAATGAAGGTGGAGGAGGGAAAGTATTTGGCGGAGGCGGGCGTGGAGGTGGAGGAAAATTAGAGGACCCAGGGGCGGGAGCTCTTGGGGGTACAGGAGGTCTCGAGTCAGCCGTCGGTGGATTGGTATAGGTATGGAGGTGACCGGAGCGAATGAGTTGAGCGTCGTATTTGGCTCGCTGCTGAGGGTCTGTGAGAACCTCATTTGCGGATTGTATAGCTTGAAA
>JAABUP010004098.1_pt1 | contig 24428 bp, 31 predicted proteins | sample 5559201 | NCBI WGS metagenome assembly JAABUP01 (sample SAMN10711887, study PRJNA513373) | rock metagenome | isolation source: Antarctica rocks | place: Antarctica
CACCTATAAGGGCAGGAATGCCTCCAGCTTGGGCAATCTCTGCCTTGGTTTCCAGCAGGGTCTTGTTGGCATTGGGGCAGTAGAAGGGAGCCTTGAAGGCCACCCGCCCCAGCCCCCGGGCTCCCCTCAGCTCCAGCAAGGGCTGCTTGCTGGTAGTCAGTGTCAGCATGGCCTGTACAAACGGCCTGCACACCATACTGAATGTTTCACATCCTGTCAGCCTGCCTAGTCACCAAATTCATGCTTTTTGTGAGCATTTGTGGTGCTGATATTGCACAGGGATGAGTCGTGCCCGAGTGCTTATGACTGGCACATCAAGGTGTTGTGCGTACTGTCTTTGCAGTTTTGCAATGCTTTGCGTTGCACTGGCAATCCATACGCTGGCAACATTTTCATAAGCTCATTGCTTCCATGCTAGATGTGATGACTGCACACAGGTACAATGTGGTACGCATGATATGACTTAGGTCATATCATGCGTACCACATTGGAATGCTGCTCTGAGAAGTTGTGACAATGTGGTGACTGAGTGTGAACAGCACAGCACCTGAGTCCTCTATAAAAAGAGGGGGGGAAAACAGATTACTTAAGGAAAAAAAGGATCTTCAGAGACTATACACAAAACAACATTTAATTTCTACAATTACAAACAAAATACTGTTTCTCACCTGAGGCCCCCCATGGCTTGGGCATTGTCCCAACGCTCAGACAGGGACTGCAGCAGCCCCCCAGCACAGTCTCTCAGACAGTTGGGCCACCTTGGGGTGTCCAGGATTGCCAACAAGGGTGCACACACCCCCAATGCCACCACCCTTTGTTCCACTGCCTCAGATCTGACGCTGCAGTTCCTGCACAGCATGACATTAGGGATGTGCTACAAGGCAGCTGTTTGCAAGCGATGATTTCAAGAGGGGGAGGTATGCACCTTGTGATATGGCCCTCGCTTCTGTTACCTTAGACTTCACCGACTTCACACCAAGTACCATGCACCATAAAAGTAGGGACATGTGTTGCATTGGATAAGCACACAACTGCAAGGCTTGATGTATCATGCAAATTGTGATGCCATTCCATCATTCCCTGCAATGATGTTGCTCTGTTGATGTTGCTCTGTTGATGTTGCAGCTATTGAGCACATCATGAGGGTGCAGTGCCATGTCTCAGGTGAAGAAGACTCCAGCTCACCATAGCGTGACAGCAGTGAGGGTCATGCACTTGTAGGCAATGGTGTCAGTGAGGTGCAGCAGCTTGATGAGCACTGCCAGGCTGCGCTCCACTATGGGGGACAGCTGGGCCTCGCTGTGGGGTGCCTGGGGGAGGGGCAGGGTCCACCAGGTCTTGCTGGCTGTGCCGGGCCGCTGACTGGCCTCATACACCTGTCACCATACATGCGGTATGGCTCACTTACTGTCGTAACAGTTACATTGCATCCGCTTGCCAAATACACTTTCAAGTAAGCTTCCAGGGGGCATAAGCAGGGTTGGGAGGGGGGGGAGGGGGGATTTCAGCTGGCTGTGCCTGCCTACTGACTAGCCTACAGCTATAGAAATGCATGGCACCGGGTAATCACTGTGTTGCAATCGATCAAGTCTGCTTGCTGGCGCGACATAATGCAAGGTTTCTCAAGCATGTCACAGCCAGAGAAGAGTGGGTGGATGCTGAGAGAGGGCGTGAGGGGGGGAAAGGGGGGGGAGGGGAGTCTAGGGTACCTCATGCTTGTGGGGCTCCAGGGGGTCATTGTCACTGATGAGGAAGAGGCACATGGAAGCCACCAGGAACTCAAACAGCTTCACCAGGGGGGTGTCACCTCCATCTGGCCCCACCTGTACCCGTCAACCAAACCTCTCACAATAATGCTTTCAGTCAGCACCCAAAAAAGCGGCCAGCTTGGCGCTTTGCCGCAACATTGTTGTCTGGGATGAGTCATGCGCCCATGCATAGGGCCAGGCAGGAGACGAAGGATGATCAACAGAAGCAGGAAACAAAACTGAAAAGGGAGATGTGCATGAAGGTGAGAGAGAGGGGTATGCCAACTCCCGCACGTACCTAGCTCATCATGAGCTGGAAAGCGTTGTTATTATCATCATTATCATCATTATCATCATTATTATCATTATTATTATTATTATTATTATTATTATTATTATTATTATTATTGTTATTATTGTTATTGTTATTATTATTGTTATTGTTATTGTTATTGTTACTGTTATTATTATTATTATTATTATTATTTTTATTATGAGGGGTATGCTGACCTGCAGCAGGCTGTCAATCCAGTGCTCGCCCACATGCACCAGGGTTTCCAAACCCCAATCTGCATCGAACTCAGGCACCTCTTCACCCTCCTGTGCGCCCCCTCCAACCCCAACCTCTCCCTGAGCACCCTCTGCAGCAAAATTCATCCCTCTCAATTGCCTGCGCTGTGCCGATAGCCATGCACCCTAAAATCCCTGTAACGTCTTCATTTTCAGCTGGTATACATGCCACCTCTACAGCACCTGTGTCTACCACCTCAGAGGACAGGAAAGCTAGCAAATTCAGTGGACATTGTCAAGAATGTGCTGACTCATTGACCAGAATGGAACCACTGTACCATGTGTTCATTATACAATGCAACTGGAAGGTCGTATGTTGCACAATTGCAGTCACAAGCGGCAGCTGCTTAACAAGGTTTATGCACCAATGCAACTGAGAGGCCTCATGTTGCACAATGGCAGTCAAGACTATCAGCTGCTAACCAAGGGACGCAAGGCTGTCTTCAGGGATGGTGGTGAGGCCCAGGGCATTCAGCTGGTCTGGAATGGCTGGCAAAGCCCTTGGGTCCTCTCCATAAGAAGATGCCCTTGGGCTCTTAGTTGCTCTGCCTGTATCAAGCACAGCACCCATCAATGACTGCATTGATGCACACTGAGTTCCTTGTGCATCATTGCTTTCTTGCAAAGACTGTTGCAAACATGTGCGCTGGCGTGTGTTGCTTAGTCATGCACATGCAGGCCACACTTCAAGCTGTTTGGCAGCTGTCACAGTCATTGCAGCCTAACGCTCAGCAGCCTGCTAAACGCCCTCATACTTGGAGTGCCAGACTGGTGACTGCTCAACCTAAAGCCAACAAGGCAGGGCGCTATCTTCATGCTGAGCAAAGCATGAAGTGTCCAGGCCAAGCAGCCGGCGTACATGTGCAGCATTAAGCAGTACTGCATCATCATGCCATGAAGAGTTGTGCAGGCAGGCAGCAGGGGTGTTGTAAGAGCAGGGCATCAAGCAGCAACTGCTCATCATGCCATGAAGACTTGTGCAGGCAGGCAGCAGGGATGTTGTAAGAGCAGGGCATCAGGCAGCAGGGGTGTTGTAAGAGCAGGGCATCAGGAAGCAGGGGTGTTGGAAGAAGCAGTGCACACTTGTGCGCCTTGATGGCGACAGCAGGCCTGGCTGAGCGCTGGTTGTGTGTGACTCTGTCAGCTCATGCACCCCGATGGCATCCTTCATCTTGGACCGGAACGCAAACTTGTGACTGCACCCAAAGATGTCACTTTAGCAGATCAGGTTTCTAAAGGGCAATATTGCAGCAGATAGGGCAGGCAAGTCAGCTCAGTCAGGCAACTCAGCTCACTCAAGCAAGTCAGCTCACTCAAGCAAGTCAGCTCACTCAGGCGAGTCAGCTCACTCAGGCGAGTCAGCTCATTCAGGTCAGTTGGCTCATTCGTGCAATTCAACTCAGCCAGGGAAGTCAGCTCAGTGAGGCAAGGCAGCTGCGCTAGGGAAGTCAGCTCAAACAGGCAACATACGACCCAGAACCTACTTCCGCTGTTTGGCATATGCGCCACTGCTGCAACACAGGAAACGGTCATACTTAGGCATCAAAATTAAATGGAGATTTAAACATAACAATCCCAGCATGTACAACTGCAGCCCCCACCAAAAGCAGGATGGTGACAAATGAGCCAGGACATGGCACAGATACTGCCCCAATCAACTTATGGGGCGAGGCCAGCGCGGAGGGAGAAGAGGAGGGCTGGTGCAAAGGGGCTTCACCTGGTGCCAGCGACCTTCTTGGGGTCAAAGGCAGTGGATAAGAGGGCTCTGTTGGCAGGGGTGCGCAGCAGGATCCACATGCCTGCCATCAGATACTCCATTGTGTCCAACTGGCTAGTGCGCCCCATCACCTCTGCCAACATGGCCAGACAGTTGCTGTCCAAAGCTGCTGCCTACACCAGCAACAAATTGATTTTGAGCTGCAAGCAGGACCCTGCACAGTCAGTGTGCCATGATCTTGAGTTGTAAGGCACACATACATAGCTGTATATGTGCCCTACAACATTGGCCACTCCTTTGTTCCCAGAGTGCATGCCTGCAGTGATCAGGGAAGACAAGTCATGCTGAGACACAGAGATGATAGGTAAGCTGTGCTGTCAACTAGCACAGGATGAGGAGAGTGCTTAGTATGGCTCAGCTTCTCTGCATCAGCTGGACATGCTATACAAATTGACTTAGGGCTGCCTACAACACCAAGACTGTCACCTGGATACCCATGGAATCAAGCTTAGAAACAGGGTGGGGGGGACCAATTGGCTGACCTAGCTTTGGACTTGGTATGGCTACTTACAACCCAGAAACGAACTTTGAAAGTGCCCTCCCCTAGCAATGCAAGCAACGTATGGCCCACTGAAGCCATACACACCTGAACAGTGCAAGCATGCACTGATCTAACATGTTGATGCTGGTGGTCCCGGCCACCCAAGGTATGACAAGCCCCTGATGACAGAGCCACCATGTCACTACAGCATGGCTTGCATGGTGATACATCTCCAGCAACAGCAACTCAGTATCTGTATTATGCAATAGACACACCAGCTCACCAATGATGATAATAATAATTAAAAATAATAATAATAATAATAATAATCATAATAATGATAACAACAATAATAATACTAATAATAACAATGATATCAATAATAATACTGATGATGATGATGATGAAGATGATAATAACTACAATAGTAATAATAAATGAAATGTCTTTCCAGCTCATGATGAGCTAGGTATGTGCGGGAGCTCACCACTGTACAGAGGTACATGACACCCACAGCCGCTGCCTTCTCAATCACCTTCCTGCAGTTGTCATCCTCAGTAGGTGCCAAGGCAGCTTCCAGCAGCACTGTCAGGGCCCCAGCCTCCAGTAGGGCTTCACGGTACGGCCCCCACATGCACTCATCCCCCTTTGCCCCTATTGGGTGGCATGCCAGGAAGGCTATTGCTGTTGCAGCAGCAGCACGCACATGCCCTGCCCCTATAATGGCACAAATATCACACTGTGAAAAGCAATACTGAAATGTAGGTACAGTTGACGCACAGCATGAGTAGAAGGGGGATTTATGGATGCAGTTACAGAAGGCTTATGAAAGACAAGGCTGCTTGGAGATATCTGTTGCTGGCTATATGTATTCTAGGCAGCCCTGGCCAAATACATCCTGAATGACAATGATAATTGGCAACATGAGAAACAGTCTGTTGACACAAGCTTGGTGGCCTTACTACCTCAGAAGAGTTGTGCTTGTTTGAGAGGTCTGCAATTTGTTTCAGTTCATCCCATGTCACAGCATGCGTTGTCAGAGGCAAGGACTTGCCACGGCAGGGCAATCTGTATGTGTGTGCTGATGGTAGGCATGTGATACATGTGCAAGCACAAGGCATCATGCAGTCTGGAAATACATCCATGTTGACATTCATGCAAGTATGCTACAAAAGCTTCGTAACAACAAATCCAAGCTAAGGCAAGAAACCACAACTGCTTCTTATCAGCAAGACGGCAGAAGTATGGGTTACATCAAACAACATGAGCAAGACAGTAGGAATAAGTACCAGCAAAGGCGTCGTCATCGCTGGTGGTGATGAGCTGCAAGAGAGCCTGCACAGTGTTGCTGCCTGCCTGCATGGCCAGCTGAGCAACTGCTGCATCAGAAGCCAGTGTTGCCAGAGTGGCTGCCAGGCAATGTGCTACCTTCCCCAGAGGAACGTGCCTGTTCCTGTACACACAATGTACCTGTTGGGTGATTGCTGGAGGGCAGGATACAGCTTCTCTGTATTGATCGCCTGACGGCGTCGTCTTTTCTCTTCTTTCTTGGGTGATTGCTGGAGGGCATGATGCAGCAGACAATGGCAGCCATTAAGCAAAGCAGCAGTTGCATGTGGTTTCAATGAGCCATGTGCTGTCATGCGCTGTTGTCTTGTCCTTAGAGATATGTGTCCATGTTGGAAGGAACACAATACAGCAAGCAGTCACAACTCATGTCAACTCACATGGGCTGAGTCTTCAGAAGATCCCAGGGTTGAATTTGTCCCAGTTTCCATGGTGTTTTACAGGAATGTTCAGTTTAAGGTTTTCAAAATGAACTTTGTTCTGCACTGTGTTGTTGAATGCGTCGGTGTTGCCACAGCAGCTGGCAATCTGTGCCCTTAGGGCAGAGGCCCATGCAGGAGATGTAGAATGGAATCACCACAAGGGTGACTGAAGCTCGGGCTGAGGCTTACTCAATGGTGTGCAGGGCCATGTGGCTGAGCAGGGAGAGGTGGGCGGCCTTGATGCCCCCTGGGGTGGCTATGGTATGATAGGCTGAGCCCCACACCGCCTGCCCAGCTGCTTCTGCCAGCTTCACAGCAGTGTCTCTGTCTGTCATCTCCTGTGACACCACAAGTCTTGGCCTTACGGTGTATGCATGTAACAAATCCTGGCCTTACGGTGTACGCATGTAACAAATCAGAGGAGCTGAGCAATACAACCCTGGACAGTGTCCCATCACGTGAAACCTCTTCAGGTTTCTACTGACATAATGCCTGCATGTTTCTTGAACATGAGTCTTGAAGGCTGAAGAAGCAACTCCTTGACCTCTACCGAAAGACTGTTGGAAGCATATGAGCTGCATGAGACGTACTGTGAGCATACTGCCACACATTGGTTCATGACTTTGGCTCCTAGACGTGTTCTTATGGATACCACAAAATGCTGTAGTATCAAGCCACACCACATGCAGCGATGTGCATGCATTGTGCATGCAATGCAGCTGCATTAGATGGCAGTGAGACCAATCTCAAGGTGGCAGCTGCTCCGGGCTGCCACGTTATGAGGCTCCTGTTATAATCACTGAAAATCGCAAGCTTGTCTTTTCTATTTCTTTTCTTTCTGGCAGCTGCAGTCCCACCTGAGCTTGGGGCTCAAGGGATTCCAGAGTCCGGGCAAGAAGGGAGAGGCAGTTTTCGAAGAGGGGTGCAGCTTCCTGGCGCTGCACCACCACCTCCATAGCTTCCTCATCCAGAATCAGGCCTGCCAGGGCGGCAGCCATGCAGAAGCACACTGCTGTGTCCCCACCCCCTGACTCTGACTCTGGGGTCTTCTGCATCAGGCCCATGATTGCTGGCAACGACCCTACAGCAAGCAACACATGCTTGGGTGCCCCCAGCATCCAAAAGAAAAGAAAAAGAAAAGAAAAAGAAGAGACTTACGCCTTTTGGTATCAATATAATGAGAAGCCAAGTACTATACCAGCTTGGGTGCCCACAAACTGTTCTGGGTTCTGAAGTGTCTGTGCAGAAGCAAAAGCAAAGGCTCTGTATTCTGGTGCAGAGGAGCGTGATTGCTAGCAATGATGCTGGCGTTGAAGCTGGCAATGATGCTCAGAGCATAGTTTCCAGGGGCAGTGTGAAAGCATGCCCTGAATTTCATGCAGGAGTTGGCACACATGCAAAAGCAAACTGCTGAACCCACATGTAGCTCACTGACTATCATTGTCCTTAAAACGTCATCGCTGTCCACAAGTATTGGAGTTTGTACCATTCAAGAAAACAGACTGTTGCTGCAGTTAGAGTCACAACTAGATTCCACTGCCTGGTATGGGTGCGTCTGTATGAGTCTAGTGCATGCATACTGCAGTCTTTGATGAAGCGCAGCTGCCATCAGTCATGACTTGATTCCATCGACATTCCCACCTGAGGTAATGATGCTCCTTCTGACTTGGCTATCTCGCTGAATGCAGCTGCACAGGGTTCTGGCGGTTAGGGTTCTCCTCTCACCCTGCCAGGGTTGGCTGTACCCTGGAAGCCTGCTGCACAGCTTGATTAGGGTTGCCAGCCCGGGTTCTGCTGCTAGCAGAGGGGCGCGGCATGCCCCATCCACAAGCAGCACTGACAGGGCACCCAGCAGGAAACCCTGTATCATCACCCCAGACCATCTAAGCTTGCACACAGCATGGTGCAGCACAGAGCAGTACAACACAACCAGCACAGCATAGCACAGCATGGCATGGCACAGCATGGCACAGCACGGCACAGCACAGGGTGGTGCAGCACAGCACGGCACAGCACAGCACAGCACAGCACAGCACAGCACAGCACAGCACAGCACAGCACAGCACAGCACAGCACAGCACAGCACAGCACAGCACAGCACAGGACAGCACAGCACGGGACAGGACAGCGCAGCACAGCATGGCAGAAAGCAGCACAGGCTGTGTGCATATCACAGTGCACAGCGTCCTCAGATCTGAGTGAAAGCAGGGCTGACAGCTGCAGTATATACAACCAGCATAGTCATCTGGCAACCTTATCAACAAAGCTTTGATGCATGATGCCACTTTCAATCGTGCTGCTGCAATGAGCTTTTTGGGGTGCTGCTCAACACAACATGTGCACCAGCAGCGCAGCACCTGTAGCTGATCACGCTCAGACTGCTGTGGTGGGGCACTTGATGCATCCTGCCCCACAGAGGCACCTGCAACAGCCCCACTTGCTGGTGGATCCATGGTCAGAGTCTTCTGCAGCATGCTGAGCAGAGCCTCCACCGCCCCAATCTCAGTCAAGAGGTGGCGAGTGCGGCTGGATGTTGCGCAGCCCCACACTGCAGCTGCGGCTGCCTGAACCACCTGCAGACATGATAATGATGATGATGATGATGATACTAATAATAGTAATAATAATAATAATAATAATAATAATAATAATAATAATAATAATAACAATAACAATAGCAATAGTTATAATATTGCGCATCTGTATACCTGCAGCCATGCCATCCAGGTATGACTTTGCTGAAGCCTGGTTACTGCAACAAAGTGTCTTTAGTGGTTGCCAAATTGGGACTCAAACGGCCTGGTCGACCATGCCTGCTACATGACTTAACAATACAGCAGCTGCTGGTGTCGAGCTTGTAGGCCAGCACAAGGCTTTCATACTTGCACAGGGACGTGCAAGTGTGCCGTAAGCTCTAGACTCTAAAAACAGCTTTGCAGTGTGCAAAGCAGCAAAGCAGCTTCATACTGCGTCATTCACCAGTCATGCACGGACAGCTTCCATGCCAGACCATAGTCACCGTCCCATGCTGTATGAGATAGTCAGGCTTGGGTATGGCAGGGCGTAACACTGTCTGGTGTGCTCTCTTATGCTGGCAGGCCCTTATCACAAACAGAGCTTGGCGTGCTCAGGCAAATAGGCAGTGTGAGCCCCCTCATGGGGTAGGGCCTTAGCCTCAGCAGGACTTGTATATATGCTGGCAACCATTGGGGTATGCCTTGTACAATAGGCCTATCAGGAGCAAGCCAATCCAGTGCAGCATGCAGACCTGCAGGTCTGGGCAGGCCAGCTGTGTCACAAGGGCTTCCAGCAGGTCTTCAACCATGTCAGCGTGATGAGCCTTGTTGACAGACAGCTCCCACATGCCATGTGCACCCTGCATCACACCTCACTCTCAACACACTTTGCTTGCCCGTCTCCTTTTGCATACGCTGTGACAGCTTGCTCTGACTAAGCCTATCTGCTGCTGCTGCTGCTGCTGTTGCTGCTGCTGCTGCTGCTGCTGCTGTATAAGGGATTGTGTCTGCTGCATGTTGGCCTGTGTGGCGTGCATCTGAGTTTTCCCGCAGATTGACAGTATGGCATCTTTCTGCTGTAGCTGCTCAAGGAGGCAAGGCTGTCGCTGCCTAGTCAAGGTGCCTTACTTCACTGTTATGCACTTCAGCAAGGTGCAGATGTAGGAAGAGAGGCTCGTGCCCGTGACAATGCACTGCACAGTGCCAATAGCTGTCAACATCTGGTACTCAATACAAGTGGCTGTGACAGCAATAATGGTGAAATGACTTGGCATGTAGGGTTCTGATGCAAAGGAACTGTATGCATCACCAACATGAAAAGGTGCATAGGTGCGCTATGCAGTGCATGGCTGCTAAGCTTCAGTATACCTCTAGCTGAAGTGCTGCATCTCCTGTGAGCAGCTTGGCTTTGAGCAGAAAACCAATCTTGTGCCTGCGGGTGGTGGGACTCCATGGCTGGTCAGAAGTGAACTGCAATGACAGTCATGCAGATCATGAGTTACAGTGGTACCTGGTTGACCAAAGAAGCAGCACTTGGGGCAAAATTGGTATGTACAAGGCACAGCCAGAAAAAGACAGTACCATTCAAAATATGATGCAGTCTTTTCTTTTCGTTCTCAGCCACAATCTTGATGCGTCAAAAGAGTTTTCCATGCAGACCATGACATGGGTTGCATGATGGATTGCAAGTCAGTCAGGCTCCAGCAGGTGCAGCTGGTTACTAGCAGCAGGTGGGTGTTGGGCATGCAGGGGCACCTTCTGCCAGTCTGCCTCTGTATTGAGCTCAATCTGGGCCTGGAAAAAGTCCAAGTCTGGATCGTTTGCGTTGGCAGGTAGGCGTGGGTCATAAAAGGGAGTGCTGACCAACAGGCTCAGCTTATTGCCCCAACAGATGGTGGTGGTCCTGATTGTGCGCTTTCCAGCAGCCTCATCTTCTATGACATCCACCTGCAGCAACAGATCATGGTCCCAGTGTTGCCTGAATGCCATGCTGAGTAGATGTTGGATGGGTGGTACGCTATGGTCCTGCTGCACATTGCCATCCTGGCCCAGACCCAATCACACAGGTATGCCACCTCCTGAAACTGCAGAAGTATGCCACCTCGTTGAACTGCAGACCGCCGTTGGGGCAACCTTCAAGCATGTTGTTGTAGAAGCAACCAGTCCTCAACACATCGCATGAAAGCAGTGTTAGGACCGTATGTAGGCACGTCTTGCCGAAATGTTCACTGCATACCTTGCCCTGGCCAACAGCCTCCCACTTGGTGGGGTCCTTGCCAAAGTACTTGCCAGCTTGCGTCAAGAAGTGCACTAGTGAGCCACCAGCAGGTGGCGCTGCTAGTTCTGCCGGTTGAGCACCAGCAGCTGTTTGTAGGGTCTGTGCTGTCCTCTGATGCAGCTTGGCAAGACCGGCATCTCGGAGGACCGGTAACTGTAACACCTGTCCCACCAACTACACAGCCAGAAACGCGTCATGCTCACCCTGTAGCGTCAGCCGCAAGGAAAGGCGAAAGACAAGCACATGCAGGGCCGACGAGTGTGACATGCAATCACATTGCGACAAAAGACAATTGATCCATTTATTCAATGATGATGAGCTGGACATATACCGTGTCATTCTCTTTAAGACGAACGTCGACTATGAAGTTGCTCGGCATCGTGCTGACCCACCGATCTGTGGTCGGCCCAGCCGGCTAGGCCTGTCTGTCAAGACAGAGGAGTATCCTGAGACTCATGAAAAGTCCAGTATTCGCATGAGTGCATGTGAGCACAGCGCTGCTAGCATCTCTGCTACTTCGAGGACTGCAGATCTGCAGTGCGAAAGCTAGGGAATCTGAGAAGTACGGACTGCGTGGTTGCACGGAGGGTTCAAACAAAACTAACCACGACCTGTTTGTGTCAGCGAAGCGCAAGAGCCCTACATACATGAACAGAGCTCCTAGGTTGTCAGGGCTGCAGGTAAGTGTTGCTATGTGTCGAATGACATGCGATTGTGCCAAACTGGGTATGGCCTCGACTGTGTGTTGTCGTCGCAGAGGCAAGTGCTGTCGTTGTATCGCACTGTGCTGCGCACCGCTCGAGGCAAAGATTTGCAGGCTGACACAATTGCGAGTTTTGCCAGAACAGAGTTCGAGAGGTACAAACAGAACTCTGCTCTCCTGTAGCAAATAGACTGGATGCACAAACAGATCGTCACGCACTGCAGGCACCGTCAAGTAGACAAAAAGAACTATCAACTGATAGAGCACCTGATGCGAAAGGCTAAGCGGCAACTTGCCATGGTTCAGCAGAAAGAGGTCACTGGAGTCAAGGTGTTGTGAAGCCAAGCAGACGAATTCACATGCCTTCATCAACTTTCCAAGTGATGATTTCCCAGTGCTGGATTTTCCTGACTGGGATGGGCCAGGTCACTCTCCGCATCCCTTCCCCTACACAAACATTTGACAGTAGTGCAGCTGCTGAGCAGCTGTCACAGAGCATTGCACAACAGGCTGTGATGTGTACTCAAATCATGCAGCTGGTCTTGTTGTGCCATCCTGTAGCATTGATATGCCTTGAGACAGGTGCCTGGGCAACATGCTGTCTGTCAGCGCAACCACTCTTTGCAGCAAGACTGTATTGGTAGACAGGTGGTTGTGTCCCAAACCCACTGCTTTTATCAGACAAACAACCATTCAGCCGCTGACCAAGGATTGGAGTCACCCAAGCTGTCACACAGTGAGGTTGGCACTGAGAAAGTGGGGGCAAGGTAGGCTGTGAGACTGCAGGAGCTGGAGGCGCATCACTTGATGACATGATCATGAACAGCATTGGCGTGCCAGGCGCTTCAGCAGGAGCAGACAGCCTGTTGCCACAGTCAGGTGTGTAGTTCAAGCCAACCCTACATCTCCACTGCACCCTTCTCCCTTCACCCTTGTCACAAACACATTTGTACAGTCAGTGTGAGGCTAGCAGTCTTGGCCAGATCTGTGTGTCACCGTGAAGCTTTGGCCCTTCCTACTTCTTGTGCCATGAATGTCACAGACAACAGCGCCCATGAGTAGTTACTACAGCGCCCATGCAAGGAAAGGCAAGTACAGACGTTGCTAGCTGTTAGGAACAGGATGAGGGCTTGACATGCTCTGCTGACTGGCCAGGCAGGGCAGCACTGTGGAAGTTGGGGCGTGGGGTGGGGGGGTTTTGGGCCGCTTCAAGTCAGGGTGGGCACTTTGTCAGTGGCACACATTCTGACAATTTCTGCCCTGTAACGCAGGACAGGACATTTTGTCTGCTGAGCAGCCACATGCAAGCAAGGCTGCTAGCAAGAAGAAGCAGAAGGGAGGCAAGAAGGCAGCATCAAAGGGTGCAAAGGGCCCCAGGGCTGCCTCTGGTTCAACAGCCCAAGCTGAACACTCTGAAGATGGGCCCATCGTGGAGTTCTTTGTTGCAACCCCTGAGGATGCACAGCAAGAGGACTTGGAGTCTCAAGGTCTGTCACGAGCACTCAGCGAATAAAGTGAATGCATCAGCTGAGTTGGCATACAAACTCCCCAGCACCATGTTTCATGTAAGCGCATGGTGACTTATGCATGTGTGTTCTCCTTTTTCCGCTTGAGCAGCTCCAAAGAGCAACAGTGCTTGCATCTAAGTGTGTTGTGCTGCTTTTCATGCTACAGGTACTGCGCCTGGAGCTGTGACCATTTCTAAATGTGAGCCTGAAGCCAAGCGCTTGCCAGCAAGTGCCTTGTCAGCTGTTACACAGACCCTTCCTGGAGATGATGCTGGCATGCATTTGTTACACTGGACATTTGGTAGCCATTTCCCAAAAGCATGGAAGGTGCAATAGACCAGACAAGTGAATCAAACCGAACTGTGTTTTGGTGTTTGTGTACTGGTGCCAAAGCGCAAAACAAGTGTAAATAACAGTGAACTGCGTTATGTCATTCTGTACTAATGCTCAAGGGCAGGACAAGGCTTACTTGATGGTCAGGCATTGTATTGACATGCCTCAATATTGTCATAGTGTTCACAGAAGGGTACGCATACAGCTTGATGACATTATTGAGTGACCAAATTTGGCAACCTTGGCAAATCAGCACAAAAACGGGTCAGCCTTTTACAGAACAAAACCTTCACTGTTAACTGACCAACAGCAGTTCTTTCTTATCATTACGCTGACAATTGATGTTTGGCGTGGCAAAGGGCTGGGATTAGACAGCGTAGGCCCTGGGGTATATCAGCACAAATGTGCAGCAGAATAGTAATATGTGCCAGCGGTTGGTCTCTTCACGGCAGTCTGAGCTGACACAAAGTGTGCATTTCATCTCTTCGGGGGCACTTTCGCTGACATGTACAACGACTTGAAGAATACTTGCAAGCACAACCGAAGGTTGGCAAGCCAAAATCATGTAGCCTGTGTGAATGCTGATGTCAGAGTGATGATGACGATCGCTGCCGGTGTGGTTGCCCAGGCACCTGCAATTCAAGTAATGACGTGACATTGTACAACCAACATGAACATTTGGGCAGCGCCAAACTGGACAGCTATAAAACAACCTGTCTGAAGCCTTGCACACAAATAATGTACCAGTTGTGAAGCATGCAAAATGCTAGGGTGACGAGACGCATACATTACAGAGCTCTGCCTAGGTTTCACAAACAGACACCCTGCCTGTGTGCATGCATTGCTGCAAAACACCATGCTTTCTAGATCGCACCTGAAACTGATGATTGCATGAGACACACAGAAACATGATTTACCTTGGCATGTGGACCTGACCCTTGCAGTAAGGCAGCTCGGTGAGGGCTGGACAACATTGTCTGCTGCAGGTCTCGCGGCATGCTTTCAAAGATGGCGCTCAGCTGCTGCTTCACTGCAGAGGCTTCCAGAGCAGCCTGTACGTCGTGAAAACATCCAGTCAATTCAAGGGCATGGCATGATTGCAGTCATGTGTTCATGCATGAGGTCAGCGCATGAGGCCTGCACTCTGACAATTGCTGGAATGTACAAGGTGGTGACGATGAAACTAAAGCTTGGCAATCAAGGGCTTCACATCCTGCAAAATGGCATGTCTCCTAGCATGGGTGTTTGGCAGTACGGTTGTATGACATGCTCCCCAACCAGGGTAGCATGTGAATTTCAGGCAACCTATGCACCACCCCGATGCCTAGTACCCAGGCAATTCAATAAATGGCTACCTGAGGGGCAGCTGCAGGATGCCTTGCAGCAGCAAGGGCTGCCTCCAGACGGCCCTCTACATCAAAGAAGGCTTCTACCAGCTGCACATCGCTCAGGGAGGGCTCCAGCTTGCCTGCATCTTCACTGCCAGAATCCTGAAAGGCCTCCTGAGGCTCTGCACCCATGCTCCATACTTCTTCCTGCAGGCGCAAGGCTAGCTGTGCTGCCTTACCATGTGCAGTTTACCACGCTGGGTCTTGCAACAGTCTGCATGGTGTCATGCATCAAAGCCTGACTGGCATGTGTTTCAGCATGCAGTGCTGGAGTCTACTGTCGGCTCTGATGTAGATGGGTGTATGCTTTCAGTTGTGTGCCAAAACATATGTTGACATGTGAGGTTGGACAAATGCACATTAGCAGCACTGAAACAGTGATTCAGACTGCAACCTACTCCCACAGGGCAGCTGCATGCCATCACTTGCTGCTCAGCTACATTTGCTAATGCAACCTCCACCTTGGCTGCAGAATGAATTTATGCAGCGTCCAGCATGAGCAGCTGCATAAAGCCAAACAGCTGTCTTGATCAGCAAGAGGCACAAGCAGACTCTGAGAATTAGATTTGCGCAGTGGTGCTGTACCTGCCAGGCAGCAGCCGCACCCCTTCTTCTCTCAAACCAGGCCATGAAGTTGGGACACTCAATGAAGCGCTTGTAAAACTGAACACATGCAGCCTGCACAAGAACACACCTGCTTGAATGGTGTCGGCGACAGCATGATTGCATCAACCTCTGAGCAGGGTACTGAGACCTGTCATATGTCTTCAAGCATAGCTACTTCCAGCTCTCAACCATATACTCCTATTTGCACATATGCAAGTGTAGGCATACAGTATGACATGGTTCAAGCTAGCTTCATATTTGGTGCAAGCTCACTTGCCCCTGACACCCCAAGTATGAGACATGCTGCTAGTGACACAATGCAGATGTGGTGGATGGACAGTGGTTGCAGGTGCAAGCCTCAATCAATGACCAGGCGGCCACTGACAAATTGTATGCATGTGGCGCTGACTGGCGACTGTGAATTTGATGCAACGGATGACCAGCAATGCAAGACTACAGGGAATCACGCAGAGAGGGTATGCGAGCAGTAAGTTGTGACACATACTTGCCTGGGTCCTGAAGCGCTGTAGCAGCACAGCAGGCATCTGACTGCTCTGCAGCTGTTCAATGAACTCTGCATGACTAAATGCCGGAAGGTGCGGGGGCTCCTGCCCTAACACTGCGCCTGCCCCTGGCACTGCAACATCTTGCCCTGAGGCTACGGCAGCCTGCTGTGGGGCTGCACCAGGCTGCCCTTGAGCCGCTGCAGACTGCCCTGAGGAAGGGCTTGTGCTGGCCTGCCCTGGGGCTACGCCGAGCTGGCCTGAGGCTGCCTCGGCTGGTGGGCCAACAGGGTGACAGTAAGGAGCAAAAGGCATGAGCATAGCACTGGTCAGCTCCACAAAATGCTTGCGGATGGCTTGTGAGTTGAGTGTTGCCATGCGTGCTGCCTTCACGGAGGAGTCAGTGGGAGCAGCCTTGATCAACCTAGCCATACCAAAAGGGAGACCTAGCATGCTGGTACTGCTGTCAGACTAACTTCATTCACTATTGCGCATGCAGCTGCACAAACTTTTGTGCAGCTTTCACAGATTGGGCTTGAGCCATCTGTTGCAGGGCTCAAACTGGCTTGCCAACATCAATAAACTTGCATGTGGTACATGACATGCAGCCTGAATGTGAATACGGCTGCACACAATGATCTGTACACAGGTGCTATTGCTGTCTTTTGGAGATGCGATGCTCAGTATTGTCTAAGCAAGGTCAGCAATGGCAACCGTTCATGTGCGCGTGGTACCAAGACCTGGTTGCTTAATGCGATATCCTGCATTCCTCAGCAGCATGGCTTGGAAAAAGGCAACAGTCAAGGCGTCATGACACACCTATCTAACAGCTGCTGATCTGGCTTAGTCACTGGCTTATATCCAGTCCACAGGGCTTGCACGTGGTCCCCAAGCTGCGGCTGGGATCCCAGAGTGCGCTGCCTGACAGCAGCAACAGCACGCCCCATGCGTGAGCCTCTCACCTTCTGAGCCCCAACTGCTTGAGCAGGCTTTGTGCCAATGGACACTGTGTTTGGCCATTGAGGCAGAGCCTATGAAGCACACAAAGGCATCTGCTCAATTTTCAGCCTGCAACTGCTGCTGCTGCGCCCATATTTGTGGCATAACTCTAAGTGCGTTCTGTTGTACATCTCAAAGAAAAGGTGCCACCTGTTGCATCCATTCTAGTCCCGTTGCCTTTGTGGTATCTTACAAGTTCATGGCCTGTCTGACCACAAAATTGTGCACAGGTATGCTGCAGTGCCAAACCCCCTTAAGTGACCGCAGAGTAATCTCTGATGACAAGTATCAGAACACTATGGCCTTGCAGTACATCAGATACATGCCAATGTCACGCCTGTATTGAGTGCTGCACTCGCTTCTGAACTTCCTATCACAGAGTACATCTGGCATGTCTCAACCTGTACGAGGGCATCTGTGAGAGCGCTGAAGTCAGCCAATCAGAAACAGACCTTGAGGAAATATCTATTTGTCACCCCCAACAAGCGTGGCAGGTTGGTGGTGGAAGGGGGGGGCTCGGGGGAGGTCATGGCCTGGAAGTCAGGGTCATGTATGGTGAAGTAGGGCCGGAAGTCTGCGCTGTAGGGCAAAGGGCTGATCAGGGCTATTAGTGCCGCCACAGCTGTAGAGCACTCCCCTGCAAACCAGTACAGCTGTACGGCAAAGTGTTGACAGGTGTCTGCATACTTGCTGCCCAAACAGGTGTTGTGCTTTCAAGGCACAACACTCACGCTGTGCTGCCAAAGCTTTGACGGGATTGCCAAGACAATGATGATACAAGATGTATGTGCAAGACGCTGTGTCTCTCAGCTATGTGTTAGTCCAAATGCCCTGTCAAAGCAAACAGGCTGAATACATGCAGATGGAGCCCCTGGATCTGGTTGAATCATGCAGTTCTGTGCTCCAAGTGCGGACAGGCATGTGGAACATGACATGCAAGTTCATTGCAGCAGAGGTCTCACCTGGAGAGGGGGCTAACACCAGCAGGGGCTCTGCCAACAGCAGCACCTCCCAAAGGGTCCACAAATGCTGCAGCAGTGCGCTGAACGGGGTGTATATGTCCACCTGAAGGCAATCAATGATGCTAGGTCCAGTCTCACAAAGCCACAGCATAGGGGCAGACCGACACACAATGAGTCACTGTCAAGGTGATAGGTTGTGCATGCTGCTTTTGTCTATGAATGTCTGACAGATGGGTGCTGGTGTTATTACATGTAAATGACTGTCAAAACAAGCAGGCTGCAGTTGAGTGCCATGCCGTGTTGTGCATTAGGCCAATGACAGCAATGAGCATAGCGAAGACCCATATGTCTTGTCCCATGACTTTCATTGCAAAAGCCAGCTGAGCAGCAGACTTTTGCAACAGACAATGCGCTTACATGGTCTTAGCAGGCAGCTGATGAACGCTCTCACCTCATGAAAGGCACCATGCAGCATGTCTGCACCATTTGTGGCACTGGGTAACAATGGCAAGTCAGAGTACTGGTCCAGAACCTCCACTGGGGCGGGTGGGGGAAGGGTGGAGGGCTCAGGAACCTGACTTACGAGCGTGGTCTCACCAAACTCAAGTATGCAACGCACTCCTGCCACAGGAGGCTCCCAATCCAACACTTCTCGGTACACCTGAAGGCATGGCGCAAACAGGGTACACACCTGTCCTGCATTTATGGCAGGGGGGTGAGGAATATGAAGGTGAACATGTGCCTCACCTTAAGTGTTTTATGCAATGTGAATGCTTGATGGGTCTTCAAGGTGCATGGGACATGCATCAGACATATGACCTTTCTTGAACACTTGCCAATTTAGACCAACCACATCAAGAGTGCTCATGGCCTAATATGAGACAAACAAAAGTCCTGTTGTCAGCTTGTAAAAAGGCAGTGAGCTTTGCCTGAGCTTCCTGGGATGGGAACTCAACCACAGTGTTGTCGCTGATGCTGGCTGGGAGTAGACTGGGTCTGTGTGCATGTGTTACACCTTCGTACAATGTACTGCTTGGTACTTCCAAGGATTGACCAAGACAGTGAGTTTCACCTCTTCCATGGCGGTCTGGCCAATGTTGAAGTATAAGGGACCAGCATACTGTGCCAGGGGAATTAACGCGCTGCTGTATGGCTGCTCAGAAAGAACCACCACTGATTTCTGCTCTCCACCTCTGCGTAGTTTCTCGTCTTGACGCTGCCGGCAGAACACAAACCTGCAGCACAAACAGCATCGGAGGCTGAGCATCAGCATGAGGGAATTTGTGGATCAAGTCTACAGTATCTTGGCAGTGTCAGCAGCTCACTCAGTTTGGTTGCAGATCTGTTAGGTGGGAGCAGGAGGGAACTGCAAAAAGTGCGCACAAGTCTAAGGACCTACCCATACACAAAGCTACTTTGCGAGTACGCTGCGCCTTCTGACCGATCCCTGTCCGTCCGAAGACGGAAAAAAAAGGTACTGCATGGGCAGCCAAAGAATTTTCCAAGCTAGCCGTGTATATGTAACACGCGCCGCACGGCCACTGTAAGTCAGGGGACATCACTGCGGACAAACCTGTCGCGTACGCTGCTCCTCGAATGCAGCTCCATCGACATCGAATCCTGCGACATTCAGCTTGCTGATTCCGTCTGGCATCGGGCCGCTTTCAGCGCACTCAGCTTATTGACTCACAGGAAAGGAATGGAACGCAACTGCCGAAGCAGTGGGCTCCGACAGCGCATCAGGAGGGTAGACTGACTCCAATTGCTGCCCGACATCTAGATCAAATACCACCGAGCAAATTGCGAGTATCCAGTCGGACTGCACGACAGGCTGCATAGTCAACAGCAGATCGATCACTCCATAAGGTCGACCGTGTTGACCCCTGTTTGTCTCTGCGGGGTTGCTTGCGGCTGGCTCCGCAGAGGCACTCCGCCTCTGTCATCTTACAGAGCGCATGTTTATCGGTGCACCCTTTCAGATGCAAAAGCGTCGAGCTTTCTGTTCCTTCCAGCCTATAGGGCCTACATAGCTATGCTGCTCTTCTTCATACAGAGTTGCACATGTACATGGCAGGATGAAAATCACTTTTTGCCCTGCATATTGAACCACTCGGAACAGGTTTTCTTAGTGGTATGAATCCGATGACCAACTCCCGAAACTGCACTTGTCAGCTCGGAACAGGTTCACTGACATTTTTGGCGCAAAGCCTTGTGAAGTTACCCCAGATAGAAGAAGAGGTCCGGCCGGCTTCGCCGGCTGGGAAAGATGGCACATGAGGAAATATGTCTGTGACCTCCTGTTTAGGCAATGCACACTGCAAACTGTGCTATGCTGTTCGAGCGAAGCTCGGACAGCGTTGCGCTGGGCAGCGTGCACATAGCTCACAGTTGGGCAATCTTGATGAAGGGTTTAGAAACTGGTCATAGACATATCTCAGGAGGACACAGGTGTACAGGAAAGCCGCAGGACCGCAGCTGCAGCAGGAAGAGCTGCACGCAGCATTCGCGGCGAGAATTTGCACCCGGGGTGATCTTGCTATGTTCAAACAGGTGTATGTGCCACAACTGCCTGGGGCATGCTGATCTCGGCATGACATTGACCGCAGGCAAGCCCCTGTGACGGATGTGCGTGCAGCGCCAGTTGCGACCGGCACACCCTTGCAGGACGTCAGCAACCTGCCTGATCTGTCTCACCAGCAAGCAGCGCAGCAGCTGCAGCAGCGCAGCCTCCTCAGCGGCCAGTTGGGCCACAGCCCAGCGCCATTGCAGCAAGTGGTCTCATACCTCCAACTACATTACCTCAGGCTATTGCACCCTTGCCAGCACTGCCAGCTGTCCCCAATATGACCAGTGTCAACCTCAATTAGAGGATCATGCATGATCCATGACACGCGCCTGTCCAGCAGCATCCCTCCTCTTTGCAAGCCTTTCCACCAGTGCCAGCAGACCCAAACATGACAGAAGGCAGCATGCAGGCACCTCCCCTATCAGCACAGGTTCCTGACAGAGAGCTTGCAGAGCCACAGCGGCTCACATCACAAAAACAAACACAGTCAAGTGTGATACTATCTGATATTGCTCATGTGCCATACAGGTAGCTGTAGGTGCGAGAGTCATGTTGCGCAAGAATGTCAGCACAGATGATGGTCTTGTCAATGGGGCGTGTGGCACCATCACTGGCTTTCGTTGGTCTTAAGAGAATGGCTCGACTGCACAACCAGATGGTATTGACGTCAAATTTGACAATGAAGATGTGGGCAGGCAGAGCAGATTACATGGTGATGAGGGCACTGAGCCAGGCTCCACTGTTATTTACACAATGACGGCCAGGTTTCAGAGCACAAATGGACGGCATACGTTAGAGCGCTACCAGTTCCGGAATCCCATTAGTATTGGCATGGTGCATCACCATTCATAAGGTGCAACGTTTGAGTTTAGACAAGGCAGTGATTGACTTAGGCAGAAATGTATTTGCTCGTGGCCAAGCATATGTGGCACTCAGCAGGGTGCGCAACCTTGAGGGTGTCATGCTTATGGGACTGCAGAGGTCAAAGTTGAATTTGATAGACAATGCAGTGCATGAGGAGTATGCTAGGTTGGCACTATGCCCTATCTCATCATGAATATCGTTCTAAAGCAGAACGTTCTGTTAACATGTTGACTGTTTGTGCTTGATGCTCTGTGCTGATTACCAGGGGCAAAATCCAAATGCCCTAGTCAGTAGCGGGCTTGCGCCGTTTTTTAAGCCCCGAAGGGGCGAACCTTGTCTGGGGCCCAGGCACTACATTGTCTTCCTAAGAAGTCTTGGTAGATCAATCACTGCGGGTACGGTACTTTACCGTAGAGCTCTTTATAACTCCTGTGATTCGAACCGTTCACTGACTTTGTTTGTCATTTCAGATCTACAGTTGCTTAGTAAAAAAATCTTTCTTGACTATTCAATGATTGTAGCCGCTACTGCATATCCAGCATATGCCGTTTTCAGGATACATTAAAAGTTTTTCTATTTGTTATCACTATGCGATTCGTGGTACGGAAGCCGTATGGATTCGCACGGATCGCGTCATCCTCGCAGCAGCATTACACACATATGCCTAGAGCTGTAGTTGAGTGCGTCATATCACGTCATTCTCGAAGCGAATCTCCCGGTCCAACAGCAGTGCATATGCTTTCTGCAACGCCGCAAACGTGCACCATATCGAAGCCCTGTTGGGCACTTGAAGGCGACTGGATTCCTTACGTGCTGTGTTCAGTGACGGGTGCACGGACGGGATGTCGACATTACTCGGCATGCCCACGACCATCGGCCGCACGGCAGTCGTGCTTCTTATTGTTGCGGCTTTTACAGGCAGCGTGACATGCAAATTGCAGACCCAGGCCACACGCCATCTCCTGCAGACTGCAGGCGCCGTGACGAGCGAAACGGTCAACTCAGGTGCCTCGGCGTCGGGGACGCAACAGAACAACAACGCAGCTTCGACTACGGTCAACTCTGTGGCTACGGTACAAATCATCAATAGTTTGCTTTCGGCAGATTGAAAAACAACAGGCACTGCGACCATGAGCGGCTATGCAACGTTCATCAACTGTCTGCACTCAGGCACCTGCACCGGTTATCAGCAGCTCTGGACCTGCTATCGCACCAGCAGCCGGAGGTACTCCTCAGCTCACTACAAATTTGCCCTTGACCGGCCTCAGCGCCTCAGGTCAAGTCGTGACAGTCTATTTCTCTGGAGTGATCAACCCCAGCATTGGTAAGTCTTGGTGACGCAGCCCACCAGGGCCCACATGCCCACAGTGCATGCAAATACTTTGCTTTGACAGCCTGCAAAGCAAATTGGGATGTATTATGCGCAATATATGCAGTATCATACCTCTTTGAAGTTGTAATGCAAGGTAAATGGATCAGTTCCTATATATGGCTACCTCGGTATCCTGACAGCACAAAAGTCCCTATGCTTCTCTGCAAGCAACACAGCCCCCCTATGCTCAGCTGTAATTGGCCAGTCACTACTTTTGCTTCAGCTGCCTATCCAGTTTGGGTGCAATACAGGTGACAGCATAGCATTTGTAGCCAATGCAAGCCAAGACTTTACTGACACAGCACCGCAGAAGTTCAGGTTTGCTGCTGAGAGCCCGGGCTACCTTCAGACCGGCAGTGGCAGTCTGGCCTTCACTGTGCTCAATCTGCGGGCACCCTTCAAATTCATCTTTGCCACTGAGGTTATCAGCTGGTGAGCAACATTGGCTTAGGGTCTGGGCTCCCCCTACCTTTAAAATTGTGACTCCTGCCTACCCCAGCCCCTGGTGACCCACGCGTGCATGCAAGCTTGCGACTAGCCATTGCATGGCAAAGTGCTTGCAACCAATTGAATTGATTGGCGAGGCTCTGATGACACATGCAAAAAGTCTCAGCAGATGCTGATGTCGTGCTTGCACATGTTGTGGTGGACACCATTCTTGATGCATTTTGCGCAGTGCTGTGAACACTGTTAGTGGCATTCGTCTTACCAGGATGCTCAGCTGCAGCCACTACCTTTGCATGAGCTCAAGTTGGCCAGACATGCATTAATGTGCCACCCGGCTAGTGTTGGTCATACATGTGATCTGCTGCAGCTAAAAGCATGCATGCATATATATGCATATCGCAAATATTTCTGTCAGAAGTATACGTGGCATGCTTGGCCATGTAGTGCCAGGACAGACAACATGCTGCTGTCACAAGCCACTTGAGTACGCAAGTCATGCTGCAGGCTGGGCAACTTTACAATTTTAGCAGAGACTGGTGCATTACCAGTGGCAAACATAAATCAGCCAACAGGAGTACACTTGGCGTTGACTGCAGCTACTGGGTAGGCGTTGTACAACCATGGTCAGCGCAATGCTTACATCACGCAAAACATCACATCACGCAGGGCAGCATTGCATGCTGCTCATTGTAGCTCATTCTGACCACAATGTTTGGACAAGAACTTCTCCTGTTGCACTCATTGACGTGCATGCCTGCGGCCACTGCAGCTGTCCTGTTGAGCTGATGCGCAATGCAAAGTTTTGAAAACGTGACAAGGCATCTGGCTCCTCATTGCATGTCAGAGCCCAATGCACTGTCATGAGCATATTGTAGTGTTGAGCTCCTGGTGCAGCTGTGCCACATGTCACTGCTGTGGCTGTGGCTGTGGCTGTGGCTGTGGCTGTGGCTGTGGCTGTGGCTGTGGCTGTGGCTGTGGCTGTGGCTGTGGCTGTGGCTGTGGCTGTGGCTGTGGCTGTGGCTGTGGCTGTGGCTGTGG
>JAABUP010004099.1_pt1 | contig 24420 bp, 7 predicted proteins | sample 5559201 | NCBI WGS metagenome assembly JAABUP01 (sample SAMN10711887, study PRJNA513373) | rock metagenome | isolation source: Antarctica rocks | place: Antarctica
CGTTTGCCGAAGAGAGTGGCTAGTAGCGTAGGTTATAGGCCGAACTATCTTTAATAGTCTAGAATGCCCGGCAGTTAATACGGATAGCTTAATTTGCGGACTTTAATAAAGTAGATAGGTTTCTCGTTCGACTCTCCGGCCGACGAGCAAGGGGAAATCGCGAGCTCAGTGACGGAGGTGGATACCGATATTGAGCAGTTGCGGGAGCCGATTTTAGATTCAAAATGGCCGTATACGAGTGTATGCTGCCTAGAGCTCAGCGGGAGTCTAGGAGGCGAGGTCCTTTCGCTCCTTATCTCCTAGGTAGCTTACAATCTTAGTCTTTATTTAAGCGGTCCGATAGCGTAGGTCGATAAAAGAGGTTACAGACGATCGCGGGTGGGGTAGAAGAAGGGATAGAAATTTACGTACGGCTCTAGTGAATATTAGCTATAGATTCTTTATATTAAAGTTAAATGCTATCGCAGACAAAAGGCATTACCTGCTAAGGAAGGGATTAGAGGGGAAGGTCGGGAGAGGTACGCAAAGCCCTAAAAATCTAACTATTACGGCAGAAGTTGTTATACGTCTTTTAAATTACTAAGGCGCCAATGATGAGATATAAGGCGAGCCAAAGATAGGTCGAGGATGAAATTACGACCATATACTAATGAGGCCAACCCTTAATAGGGCTCACGTCATATAATAACATATCTTCAGCCTAAGCCGCTTTACCTATATAGGATTAGTAAGAGATTCGTCCTACTAGCAACAGGGGTAGCTTCGCAGATACATCTATCCCTAATCCTACAGCCTTAACATTACTAACCTTACCTCCCAGCACCTTCTCCCCTCGCAATCCTCCCCACAAACCCCGGTTATAAAACAATAGCGAGAGACAGCTCTTTCCGTCTATTATATCTTCTTCTCCGAGCGGAGCTTAAAGATGAGATAAAGACGCGTCAGAAGATGTATTAAGCGGTCTTATTTATCGTATCCCATCGCGCCATCTTTAAATACCACGCTCGCAAGCCTACGAGGAGAGATTCCACGTATCGGAGAAATAGAGGGCAAATTTAGATAAATAGCCTACGTTATAGCCGGGAACGGGTAGAGCGTAGTCGGATTAGGATATAACTATAGACGATAGTTCTGCTCCTAAGCTAGATTCCGATGATTCTTAACGTCTTTATAGAGAATATAGTAGGGTTAACATTCTCTACGGTCCTATAAGGGACACCCCCTCTATTGCTTTCTATAGCTAGTAATTTTAAAGCTATTCTAAAGTAGTCGGGTCTCTAATTATCATATACGTTAGGGCATCGGCTGCGTCCTCTCCGACACTCTACATATTACTCCGTCTATAGTCTAGGATAAGGTATGGTCGACCGGCGAAGCCGGCCATACATCCTCCTCCTAAGCCGATCATCGGCTGAAGTGTAGAAATAGGAATATAAGGATCCTTAGCAAGAGACGGACGAGGGAAGGGAAAGAATATAAGATATCAGGGGAGATTACATAGCTTCCTAGACACGAATTACGAAATAAAGCACTTATTAAAATTCGCATACTAGAGGTAGTTAATATATAAACCCTTAGGACATCAAAATCGCCGGGGAATATAATTTCATATACTATCTAAGTGATTGCTAATGCTACTAGAGATATTTTAGAAATTATAGTCGGTCTTAAAGAAGAAACGCAACGGCTAAGTTACACCTAGCGATGGTCATTAGTATATGCAATTCGGTTAATCCTTCTTAGTAGCAGCTTATTATCTAAGCTAACACGGTTATAACGGCTAGGATTATCCCTATATCTCTTTGTATCCTTACTTAATAACCTTCTCGGTGTCTCTACGTCTCTACGTAAGGATTTATCGAGATATTAACTAGTACCCTAACAAGTTTCGGGTAGAACGAATCTAACATGTCGATGACGGTTCTATAAACCGTAACACCGGCCGTCGATCCTCGGCGTGCGAAATGACGGGTTACGGGGAGGTTAAGGCTTTTCTTAGTTCGAGTCCGGATAGTGTTTAACGGCGGCGTATTCCGAGATAGTATATTTAATATAATCACGGATTCTACAGTCTTTATATACCGGGAATAACGTCCTTAGAATCTCTTTAGGAAACCTCTCTTTTATATTGTCCGGATTGCTAATCGGTATATTAAGAATAACCTTTCGAAGCCTTTTATACTCTTCTTTAGGATAAGCCTAGATAAGGAGGGTAACCTATCGCTCGAAGCTAATCGGGGTAAGGCTAGGGATATCTAGTTTCTAATCGTCTCGTTCTTAGATAAGGTGGTGCTAGCACCTAAGATTTCTATATATCCGAGATATTAATAAATGCTTACTAAAAATAGCTAGCGCATAATGTTAGAGGCATTATACGTCCGGAATATGGGAATACACTTAACTAAGGATATAATTTATTTATTAGCCTTATATTTTCGTAATATTTTCCCATCTTTATCGGCGTAATGATAATGCTATAACGGGGTTTATAATCCTCGATCTGCCGTAATGGATTAGCCGTAATTTACGAAAACCCCTAAAGCCGACGTACGATATATAGAGCAAGCCTACGTAAGAGTTGACTAAGCCTAATTATAGGACGGCCATTCTTATCGAATAGCGGCCCCCAATTTTTTTCTAATTTAGTTACCTCCCTTCTCGGTAGCTCTATAAGAGATCTTAGTTAAGTAGACCTATCACGCCGAGCCGCCACTTCGGATGGTGGTAGGTATTATAATTTGGAATTATCTTAAACTCGCACTAGCTTCTCCATAAGAGGAGATTCCCTTTGGGACTAGGTAATGTTTCTAAGGCGCAGGGAAGGGTGCATAGGTTGCTATATAGTAATAGTAATAGCAACAGTAGTAGGAGGAGGAGGAGGAGGAGGAGGAGGAGGATGAGGTAGGGAGGGAAGTAAATAAAAGGCTTAAAGAGCTGCGGTCTATATAATAAGTTTTAAGGGACCATTAATAGAGGTGCTAGCCTAATATAATAACCTCGTCGGTCTGCCCTTAGTGGACCCCTCACCTTCTGGAGATAGGCAGCGCTGGGGGAATATGGAGAGAAGCATATAGAGCGCTCTTCTCCGTGTAGCTTATATCTACTAGGAGCGGCGACTCGGGAGCTAGTGGCTCCTAGGAGAAGAATTGCTTAGCAGCACTCGTCGGGAGTATAACTTCCTAGGTTTATCCCCTACTTTATAGGTCTATCCTTTAGTTAAGGCCAGTCCCTTAATCGTAGTCTAGCCCCTTTTCGAAGTATATCCTTTATCTCGTAGGTCCATCCTTTACTCTATATGTCTATCCCTCTCTTCGTAGGTCCGTACCTTAATAAAAGCCTATCCCTTAGTTATCGCCCTCTCTTAAGGTCTATCCCTTACTGCCTAGGTTTACTAGTCCCGTTTCTACGCAATCCTCTAATCTACCGCTGAGATCGCAGCTAATAATAAAAAGTGAGTTCTATATATTCTAGACCCTATTTATGATTAGCTTTCACGGTTAATATATACTCTAGCTCTAGTAAGCTAACGTTTTCGTCTAAATAACCTCTTATAAGTTCCCGCAAATTATCCCGAATATCATTAGAAGTAGATACTGCGGTACTAATTAGTGTTGCTTATGGTAATATAGAACGGGCCTCACCTGTCACGAGCATCCGTCCGCTATTTCCCCCTACTTTTGATTGTCTACTTTTAGACATCGGGAGTACTCCCTAGCGAATCCTCACCTTTTAGTAGGGAGTATAAGATAACGCATAACGGAAAGCTACACGCCACCGGCTTATTAGTTAGTTAGTAACGAGTCGAAGACGCCTTAAGCGGCTTCGGTTTAGATTTAAAGTCTCCCCTAGTAAAGTATTATATATCGATATTTCCTAATATTCATCTAATCCTTAGGATTCTTAATACCTAATTTTAAAGCGTTAAGACGTATAGTTTAATACTACCGACTAATCGCTCTTAATAATAGATATAGTAAACGCTTGTCGCATTATAACTTCGCGAAAAGTATAGATAACGGAAGATTAATAAAGCTAAGGTCGGTCACGCGTCGTATAAAAAGCACGCAATTATCCTAGTAGCGTTATTCTATAAATATAGTTCGCCGCTACTGATGTCTTAGGCAAAAGCACCCTGTATATGCTACTAAGGCGCGTAATTTATTCCCGGCTAACTAGTATACCCCTATTAGTTACCCTATAAACGCTCTATTTTATCCACCTCCTTATCCTCCTGCACTAATACACAGTAAGGACACTACTATAAGGTTAGGCAGTCACTGCATGCGTTACTATCGATACCGTAGTCGTGGCGTATGCTGCCGCGGGTGGAACGTTATAGGAAAGGATAAAGACCGCAGTAGGAGAGAATGTAATAATAAGAACCCTAGGGGAAGGGTTAGGGTACGGCTTTAACGGGCGTAGATCTAGGGGAGGAGATTATACCCTTTTAAAACATAGCTAGCCATTCTTTTTTCTAGTTTTGCGCTCTTACGTTTTGCCGTATAGGATGTATGGACACCATAGGGAAAAGCAACCTAAAGTTATTAGTAAGTATTCAGCCTCCGCAGTACGGTTTATATAGCTTATATACATCTATAGGACTAAAGCAGTTAAAGAGCGAATGAGTCTATAATCTAGACATCGTTATAGACTTAGTGGATAACGTGCTAATAGGTTTTCGATCGCTAATAATAATAATACTAAGAGGAGTTGGAGAAAAAGAGTGCTCTTTAAATCTACTAATATGACTTCGATTATGGATGCTGCTATTGGTGTAGGAAGATGGCGCCGAATAAGGATGCCGCCGATAGCTTGCGATTTCTGGATGCTCTTAGGGATGAGCAATAATTGGCCGGCACCGTAGGAACCTATAGTTATGCTGCTAGTTTAGCAAACTATAGAATAATCCTTCGTATAGCCCCTACGACCCCGCTACTTTAGATATCCTAGCGAGCCCTTGGTACTACGTTTCAATCTATCGTACTATTCTCTATAGGTATCTCGCTTGCCTACCCAGTTAATACGGAAACGTACTTAGGAAATATTTTATCGGTAGTCCCTTATTAGTGCGCAAATTATACTAAATAATTTTTATTATAAGTTGGGCTAGTCTATCTACCCTAATATTTAATAGAAAATATAACCCTCTACTCGCTCGCCATAGGAATGATACTCTCTCAGCAATCTATAGTAAAGAAAGTACGTCGTAGCTAAGATCGGCCGCTCTTACTATATAGAAGACATAAGGTCTAAGGCACTTCCAAATCGGCCTTTTAGGGAGAAAATCGTGCTTAGTTCTTATTAGGCCTAGGCGACCAATTAATTAAACTCGGAAACTTATATTTTTTAACGTCTCTAAAGTACTATACTGCGTAGCGGCCAGGAAATCCTTAATACCGAAGCCGTCCTTCCATGCATCCGCGTTCTTAAGCACGGTAGAATAAGGTTTAAGAATAAAGGTCTTAGGCTCCATTAATTCTATTATAACTAATCCGACGCTACGGATATCGTTCCTTTCGCTCTCCGGGTTAAGCCTTCTAGCTTTAATAAATGACTCACCGATATTAGCTAGAGAGCGTCAGCAATGGCCGTTTCCTTTCGAAAGGGACTCACCGATTTTCACTCTTCCGTCTAGGTTAAGAAGTATTATACCGTAGCTGAGCGCCCCGTAATAGTAGGTAAGCTCCTTATATAGGTATAAAAGACCGTCTAGCAGCTATTCTACTATAGTGAGTAAATTCTAAGTAACGTGACCGAGGCTGGCTGACCTCCTTATAGATTACTACGATTTAGAAGGCTTTCAGCGGGCCTTGCAGGATGCCGGTAAGTTATCGGAGGGTGACATCTATTATTTCATAGACGATAATAATCTTATCGCTATCCTTATACATATTTCTAATCTAGACGAGATAATCGCTAGTAAAAGGTATTACCCGGTTAACGGGGCTTTTACCACCTTTTATTATCCTTTTAATTACTACTAAGCTTAGCTCCTTATTATTATCTAACCCGATTATAGCTAGCCTAGCCTAGTCGAGAGCCATAAACTCGTTATACGATCCTTATAAAGGAACCTCGATAGGCTGCTCGATATTCTTATTTTCCGTCTTTAAAGTACTAGTCCCATCCTTTTAGTAAGATGGTAGATCGGATTAAGACGATCTAGATCGATCTACTAGAGCGAGCGGATTTAGAGCTTAAGTATCTAGCGGTGTCACCGAGCTATTTTATAATAGATCTCCGGTAACGGTTGGCGAAAAGTCCTAAAGCTAAGTAATAGGTCTTTTTTTTTTAGGTATAGCTAAAGTCTCGAAATTCGGTCTAATAAGAGTTATATAGCGCTTTAAACTTCTAGACTCTACTTCTCGAGCTCCTCCTACGGCTAAAAGTAGACTAAAGAGCAGCCTAAAGTGGATCTTAAAAGGAGCCGGAAGTAGCCAAAATTGAATTAAAAAGTAGCTAAAGTTTGAACCTCGCCTTAATCTTAAAACGATAAATTCGGTTAGATTTTCTAGGATTGCTTCGAGATAGCTATCTATCTAATGTTATCTAGAGCTACCGTATTAGATTGCGAGACTACGTAAAAGGCTATAAGCCTCGTCTCCTCTCGGCCGGTTAATAGTTAAGTTCTAAGAGTCTAACTCCCTAGTCTAGGTATGGCTGAATGAGCTCTCGTAACTCGTCCCGAACTTACTCATTTGCGGAAACTATATTAATGGTTAATTTAAGGCTCTCCCCGAGAGCTTTGCGGACTTACCCGTGATTAAAACGTTCCCTCTATCCTTTCCTAAGCGCGGCCCCACTTGATCCTATACTAAACGCCGAAGATCTATCACGCCATTATGATAAAGGGCGCGCCGATGCTCTCCGGCATACTATGGGCTGGGGGCTAGTCTTCTATATCTAAAGAATAGCTATACCTAAAGCATCTGGTACTACTAGCTTAGCAAAATTCCTCGAGGGCTCCCCGTAAGTCTTATACTTATATAGCCATAATCTAAGGTATCCTCCTTTAATGCTCTATCGAGTAGCTTAATAGCGGGGTACTCATCACCTGCTAAAGTTAAACACTGTTAGTAATTAAACGGCTTCGGATACTCACCTAGATCGTCTAATTGCTATACTAAGTAGATGTCGCGCGTGCGAACCTCTGATCGATTAAATCCTTATATAAGCTCTTTTAGGAAGGGTAGCTATGCCGCGATTCTAAACCCGGTGGCTACTATTATAACTTTTCCGTAATTACTAATGGGTGCGCCTGAGTAGTATGGCCTACTAAAGAAAGCTATGCGGAGTTTAGACGGTCCCGAGCTACCTCGGGGGTTTCTTATATTACTAAAGGGCCTCTTATCTATTTCCTCATCTATTAGTTTAGATATCCATCTTTTATATTCGGGGGCGCGTTTAACTAGCTTACGTGTAAAGCCATCCCTCCGTTCTATTAAGAAATTTAGGCTGGGGTGTTCGCCCTCGCTCTAGGACGTAATGGTAAAAGGATGGCTCTATAAGAAGGACTATAGACTAACGGAAGGAATCTAAACGTTAACGTGTTATCCGGCCTTAATTCTCTACGGACGGGGGGAGAAGATTGTTATTCTTACGGCCCCATTTTGCCTAGCGATTAAAGCTCGGGAGCAGCCACGGTAGAGGCTGAAATTTCTATACAGAACGGCGAAGCACTGTATTATAAGTGTGATTAAAAAGGTACTACTAGAAGCGAGTAGATATACGCGTGGCACTTTTAAGCTTAACGGAATATATCTCTATAGGGCGTAAGCCATAACGACGGCTAAACCCTAGTAATAGCGAAGGAAGAGCTTATATAAAATCCGGCGAAATAAGCGCTACGAAAGTAGACGTAGCGAGACTATAGAAAAGACCGCCTAATGCGAAGGTTAGCCGGGTTAAAAGTCCGTCGGGAAGAAAGTAATTAATAATCAATTTAAAAGCCTGCCCCGACCCCTTCGTGCCGAGGCTCGGTTTGCCGGCGGCGTTAATAATAGCATAGAGCATACTAAGGATAATAGATATCGTCCCCGTTAACGCATAGAAAAGCCGGTACCTAGGCAGCGAAACGCCGAGTAAGGTATAAACAAAGCTTAAGTGAAATCTAAAATAGGCCGGTACTAGGTTAATAAGCGATAAATGTCCCGCCCGAGTAGCTACGTCGCTCGTAGTAGATACCCTAAAGCAAGTATAAAAGGCGTTAGCTGCGAAGTAGATCAGCGCGAAGGCCACCTAGGCGCGAGTCTAAGGCCCTAAAAGACGATACCGTCGGAGGAGTAGAGGATATAGAAAATACTTCCTCATTAATATACCACATAATTTAAAAAGCTAACTTAGTCGGATTAGAGTATAAATAATAAATAAGAGAGCGATATAGCCGCCTGCGGCAATAGCATAGAACTATATCACGTCCATCTCCTTTAGAATAGACTTAGGCATTTTAAACGGATATTACAACGCCCCGTCGTAGGAAAATCTGAGCGAAATAAAGGGCATATATTTTAAAACCGCACCGGAGGCTCTTATACCTAACCTCGAACGGTAGCCTTAAATGACGGTATATAGCCATTTTGGCTCCTTCGAGTTTCCGGAACAGAACCATAGCTAGAAATGCAAAACCCTTTATAGCATTTAAAGGACGGTTTCAAATCAAGGTGGCAGGAGTTAAAAGGGACGGAGGTAGGACGAAGGGTAGATCGAGAGCACGGAGTAAAAGTATTAGTATATAAGAAAGGTGGGGCTATCGTAGAAGAGACCATCGCGGCTGAGCTATAATATATCCACTTCTTAACGTCTTTAAATAGACCTCTATAGATAGAGGGGAATAGAGAGGAGGAATTAACCTTTAAAATACTTAGTGTCACTGCTCTCTCCACACGAGTATTATGAGAGGTTAAGAGTTAGCTTTGCTTTATTAATTAACCGACTTCGAAGTTCCATCGGTTACGACTTAAAGAAAATGATGTTAGTTAAAGCAATCCGATAGAAGGCAGCTCTTATCCCTAGTTAGGGGAAGTATCTGCTTACGCGTTAACGTCGCGCTTCAGGACCACCTTAGGCGATAATCGTCTAGAACCGTTGCGATGCCTTCCGCCGAATGCCTCGACTACGCAGGTTCTATATCCGCTTATACTAGGTTTACTAACGAAGCACCTAGCTATGCGCGGCGAACCTATTTCGCCTAAGCCCCTTTGCTTCCGCTAATATAATAGGCTGCTTAATATCCACCGTCGGGTCCGACCTCTTAGGTCCCGTCGTCGGGTTGGATGCCTCACCCTCCATATCCGCCAACCGTAATGAATCTCCATTCTTAACTTCTATCCTACGAAGAGACTTCACCGCTTTCTAAGGAGACCCCGGTCTACGTTAATACTAAACAATTTAATCGGATATTAAAACGGCGTGGTGCAAGACAGCGACTTAACGAGAACTCGGGGAGTATACTAAGAGGCCGCAAATCATATATGCACGAGAGTCGACATAGGTATACAGCTAGACGACCGAGAGGACCTAGCGGCAAATTTCTAAATAAGAATTAAACGCCTAAGGAAAGGGAGCTAGGAGTATAGATGGACTAAGACGAAGGATTAGGGCTTCGGATTATAGCACCGAAGACGATAGTAGAGCTTATTTCGCATAATTTAGACATTCTTACTAAATATGAAATGAATGGATTAGTCCCAGTAGTATCTATATAGTTCGACCGAGGCTGAACACTTCAGCTGCCTCTAAGGCTCTAGGATAAAACTCCCTCTAGTATAGGATCACGTTCTACTTAGGTCGACCCTAGGAAAGGTTTTCCCGGTCAGGACCGCAGTATTTTTTATAGATAAGCTTCGGCGTTAACGAATCTAAGCCTATGTAATGCGATGAGATAGTCCCTAAATTTTTGACGTCCTAAGATCCGTCGCTTTAGGTGCGAGAGAATACTGCCATGCTCCGCTTTACTCCTAATCTAGTAAAATTAAGTCTCTATTAGCATTCACGACGAAATTAGCTGGTTTAATGTCCATATAGGATATGTGAGCCATAAAATGGGTATGGACGATAGCTGAAGCTATTTGTAAGGACCATCTTGCTTTATTAATTAATAGGAGACGGGCTGTAGTGGGGTTAGTGCTCTGGACCTGATCATTAAGCGTACCGTCCCCTATGAAAGGATAGAGAGCGCCACATATGTAAGCTCGCTAGTCGTCGTCGATCTTCCTAGTGGTAACGAGTATGTTCGGGGAAGGCATTATATTCTGGTGTTTAGGCAGCGAGCAAATTATTCGAATTTCATAATAGTAAACGCGCTTCCGCTGCTTAAAATCAGCACGAGACTCGAGGAACGACCTAAAGTCAACCCCTTTAAATACGTAAGTTAAGTCGGGGCTAGAAGAGCTATAGACGACTATAGTCCTCCCCTAGGGTAATAAAAGTAGTTAGTAATACGGCTCGGAAGACTCTACGGGAGTTTGGCGTACAGAGAATATCTAAATATAAGACATAGGTCATGAAATTAAGCTTATGCGAATACTTCCGACTCATCGCCAAATTAAGTCCCCTTTAACACCTATTCCGAAAGATTGAGAGCGTTGCTAGTAAGTGGAGGAGGGGGGATTTAAAGCATTTTAGTCTAATAGTCGCTCGTGGTTAGCGCCGATGGTCCCGCGGGTTACGTAAGCTAGAGAGTTAAGAGTCCGGATTCGAAGTAAGGGGTATTTATACTTTAATACCTTTACTAGTATCGGAGATTATGGAAGGTTAAGACCATAGCCCTTTATATGAACTATCTATCCTATTTCTCCATTTCTTAGAACGTCCTATGGCGGTTAGAGAGAGGTTAGAAGCATAGTAGTTAGAAGGATAAGATAATACTAACATCATCTTAGATCATGGAACGATTTGAATATAAACGGCACTCTCTAGTGGCTTTAAGGTCGTCCAACTTAAACATCCTAAACCTTAGTAGTAGTGTAGGGTCTCCACGATCCGGTGGGCTAATTATAGCTTAACGCTATAAGGAAGATAACTGATAAGTCCTAGAGCTAGGAGAGAAATCGGAGAAAACTTCCCAATTTCAAAATCTATCTATAAAGGTAATTGTGGCACTTCATTCTCCTTAGTTAGATGCTAACGTTCGTGAAGGACACCTACACTAACTAAGAATCCATACACTCGTCCTATAACGAACAACGGCCTAGTCTAATTAAAGGCTCCATAAGGAGTAGAAAGAGGTGGAGCAGCGCCTACGGACATTAAATATAAGTTATAAGGGCCAAAGAGATATAGGATATAGGAAAGGAAGTCGTTAGTAGAAGTATTCATTTTAGTTAATTTGGCCCGGAGCGAAAAGGATAAAAGGGAATTGGCCTCGAGCGCAATATATATAGAGCCTGTTTAGTCTGTTATCTATAACAGCTTATAATAAAAAACGTATAAAAGACTTAGATAGACCCGAAGATAGAAAGCGACTTAATATGATAATCACTAACCAAGGCCAAGTACACCAAAATGTTCCTCGAAATCCCGCGCATAAGTAACACTAGCTGCCGGCTAATAACTTTGGCCCCCTACCGGAGCACCGCATTATAGGCATACCGACGTCTATATCGGCATACCGCATTCCCCTACTATGAAAAGATAACCATTAACATAGGTATACTAATGACCTATACCGGTAAACTCCCGCGCCATAGCTGCGTATACCTGTCGTTTCTCCTTATTATCGACCGATGTATAGAACGCCGCATTATTAAGCATCCTATCGACGTTAGAAACCTCTCTTAGTATACCTCGAGTTTAGCCCGGGTACCGTTCGCATGTTATCTGTGCTAAAGCCACCTACTACTTTGCCTCTGCGAGTAACGTCTCGGACCTTTTAAGGCTCGAAGATTCGACAGAGCGTTTAAGGATGGACTAGCGAATAAAGAAGGCTCGGGCCTCTATTTTATATATAGGTTAGTCTCGGGCGATTGCCTCTATAATGAGGTCTTCACTTATAACATTCTAAGCGTGCTCGCACGTAGCCATATAAAAGGGTAATGGCGACTTTGACGTAATACATTTGCTCGCACTCTTAGCCATATAGCTATAGATATGAATAATTATAGCTAGCTTTAGGCCTGAGGTAGGGTTCGAGGTAGATAACGGTATTATGTAGATGCTCCGAGTGGCATTTATTAATGTAGGAATGCCCGTAGGAAAGGCGTAAATTGCACCTCTTATTACAGCCTCCCTCGGGCGCGAGTCGGGAGAAGTTATTAGGGGTCGACACTTCAATCGTAGTCTCTAAGTGTCTCGGGCGGCGGAGTAGTAGAGTCTGTCCGATATTCTTATTTGCCTTTAGGATCGCTAACACTTCCGCCTATATTGGTACGTGGCACCGTGTCTAAGAATTGCCTAAAATGTATATTCTATAACGGGCACGATAGTCTATAAGTTAGTTAAGTCCGATTAAAAATATTAAGCGAGTTCGGCGCACCTTAGGAGTATATTAATTCGGTTTAACGTTTTTAGAAAGCCGCAGTTGTTCCGCGGGTTACTACGAACTAGTGAAACGACGACCACCTTAGCCTCTTCTGCGCAAGCCGAAAGTGCACGAACTAATATCTTTAAAGACGTTTCCGCGGCTTAAGGTGCCTATTAAGTGGTTATAAGTGCGACCGATATAATTTTAGCTAAACGTGTAACTACTATAGCGGGATCGACGTAGTAGCTAGGACAATATTCTAACGGTACCCTATAGCAATTTTTACGAGATCGTAGCCGTGTTACTATAAAGGAAGCTATAAAGGAAAGCTGTGAACGAAGCTATAAAGGCAGCTGTAGAGTTACGGGGTACGACGGTTAAGGAGTTTCAGTACTATTATAGGAAAGTTAAGAGGATTACGTAAGGTAGGGTGACTATTCCTATTCTAGCTAGAGTCCCCACTACGGCATCTATGACGTGTTAAGCGATTACCTTCTAGGAGATAGTAATAGGCAACGTCTATATATAGCCGTGCTTCTATAGCATAAATTTTGTTATAATAGAATAGATAGAATGAGGCAACCGCTGTCTTCTTTATTAGTTTATACCGACTATACTACTTACGTTCTCATCGGCGTAAGGTCTTAATTCGATGGCTTTTCGGCTAATGCCTCCCTAAGGTTGGCGGGATATTAACTAAGCGCATCTATAATAAAAGGTCATTTTGCTCTAGTTACTTAACAGAATTCCGGAGAAGCTAACAGAGATAAATTTGTCGGAATTAAAAGCACGAGAGGATAATTCCGCGGAGAGGATCCTTGACCTCTAGCGTGAAAAGGAGTTAGTAGAATCATTTGCATTTCTGGCAGTAATAACAGACGATCCGAAAAGGGTAGTTGCAGCGTATGTGGAGGAGGGCGAGGAGAAAGGATACTTAATTATAAGGTTAGCGGTAAACAACGGTAGCCTTAATCACGTGAAAGCAGGATTTGAGAGGATAGTAAAGATCTTCGAACGGGTCGCTCGGATAGGTGAGCTTTATATCCACTATTATTGTTTTCGGCTCTAAGTTAGAACACGTAAGAGCAAAGCAGATTTAAATAAGAGCAGCACTCTCTCTTATATAAAGCTATTAAGTTAAACCAAAATCGTATCTTAGTCCGCCTGCGATCACGCCATGCTACGCTCTAATATAACTTTAAGAAGCAGAAAATATAAAGACCTAAAGTTATACCGCAGCTTTATATAGTAATTAATGGTCTAACCCTAGCCTAGACACTAGGAGTCGCACCTGTATTATTAACCGCTTTAAAAGCCGATGTTGAGAATCTTCACCGGCTCTTTACGAGACTCGAGAATTTAATAACACCGAAGGCCAAATTAAGTTAAGGACTAGAAATCCTCGTCTAAATAGTGATAGCTTATCAGCACGTATATAATCGACGCATCTTATATTAACTATTAACGAGGTCATCTTAGCTAGATTTAAGCTTAAGAGCGAGCCTTACCCTAGCTATAACTAAGCTTAGTCGTTACTCCTCGGTATCCCGATTCCTTATGTAAGCTGCACGAAGATATCCGGTCTTTAGAAAAGTTCGGATTTCTGCCGTGTGTCTTAGAGCGCCGAATCTGCCTGCTACCGAACTTGATTTAATAACGGCAGACCTTATTTATAGTCTATTAGACGGACCTAAGGTTAGGAAACTTACGTCGAAGTTCTACGGGTCCTTATCGTTCGTCGAGGACCATATACGTTATAAAGCAACTGTAGCCGTCCCGGTGCATATAGAAGTCTAGCTGCTCTTCTACTACGAGCGGAACTCCTATATTCTACCTCCCAGAATCATATGTTCGAGTAAATAGGCCTGCTTCCTTTGCAACCTGTTCTTTAGAATATATGGTAGGTTCACCCTTCCGGCCACGTATGGAAGACTCTATGAAAAGTGGGCATTACTAGATATAGTGAAGGATATCGGAAAAGCCGACGGAGGTATCCTTACTATATTAGGGAGTTTTATCTTAGCAATTAAGGATGCTCTCCTGCGCGAGAAACAATCGACTAAAACATCTTACCTAGATCCTTACGAGAGCATGATCCTCCACTCCGTAGTCTGTTCATAGTCTAATCGATCGACGACTAGCGCTCGTAGTTTAGTAGCTAGCCAAAGACCTATACGGTGTAAAGATCCGATATCTACTTCCGAGAATAGCTCTATATCACGAAATAGTTTAAGCACGACCGCGACCGAAGGTAGAATTAATCCTCTTCGTTTACGCTCGGAAGCTAGCTCTACGGCTACTATACGTGCTCCATCTCCGTCGACCGTACTTCCTAAGCATGCTACCTCTTCTGAGGAAAGTACAAGCTCCACTAGTTTACACGTTTCCCTCATGAACGGTCAGCTAATCTAGTGCGATGTGTCACCCACCTTCTACTCTTTCGAAGTAAGAACGCCACGCATTCATCTTATAGTATCTCCAGGCGATCTCTTCTACAACTTAGGGTCTCGGGGAACCTCATATAACCTTATTACGAGCTGTGGTCATTACTGGGTTATTTTAGAATACCTTTTAGACCGGTCCGTTCTAAAAGGCGAAAATGTCCCCTTTATAAACCTCCTCGACGTTCTAAGCGAGCGCGAGATGACATTAGATTATGGCAATGCTGAATGGCCACGGGAGTTACGCGTGTGCAGCAACGACGATATTATTTCTATCACGTATTCTTCGCGTAAGCCCGTAGAGGGGCTAGAATATATAATATAATTGCGGTCTTATCGATCGCTTCAAGCCAGCAGAGGCTACTCGATCTAGCTCGTAATTCAGGTATCGGAGACTAGGTAGGCTCTTAGGTAACTAGGCGCATTAAGTTCCTAGCCGAGAGCTTAACTAGACGCCGAGCTCGAGTCTAGCATAGAAGTCTTAGATAGAGAAATGGACCTATAGCGATAGAATCTAGGACCGAGTCTACGATAGCGTCTAACGCAACGTTTCGTATCTTAACTATATTAATAATTCTATAGATTAAGGCCTTTTCCATCATCCGGAATATACTATAACATTTGGCATATATAGAGCGCTATAACGAAAGCATTTATTTAGATTAGAAGCCGCGGGACCTTATATATATAAGAAAAGCTCTATATAATATTATTAGAACGCGACTAATTACATTAAAGCACTTAAAACTACAGGATGTATTAATAAGTAGTAGAGTATCGGACATCGGCGTTAGATTTAAAGTAGAAGGCAGTCATCATTTAGTAAAGTCGATCGATTTAAGCTTCCGACACTTTTTAGTAGCTAATATAAAGGCTATCGATTAGTGCGATTATTTAATTAGTGCATTTTATACTTATACGGAGTGAAAGGCGGTATAATAATAATCCTCCTAGTCTCTTCCCAAGGTGATAACCTGACGACTCTGGACCTAGATAGCTAGCGCTTAGAGTATAAGCTAGTGCCGATGATAGTTCTTTAATATTTACGGCTATAAACGAAGGTTGTGAGGTAAAGGGCTTCTCTTAGAAGTAGATAGGTAAACAGCTTAGAAGAACGGAGATAGAAATTAGTCGTTAAATTTGCCGCAAGAATTTCACGATGTTAAAGTAGATCCACATCTTCCGTAAGCCTGGATCTTAAACTCTACGCCCGCCCTTCCATATACTATATAAACTCTTTTACCGCTCGTGTTACTTCGCCATAAACCTCCTCGACAGATCCATCCCCATTAATCTGCGATATAAAGTTAATTAAATGTTATGCCCGGGTCTACTACCTACTTACCTCCTTAAAATAGCCCGCCGCGGCCTTTAAGTAATTCTTCACTTCTGCGTTCCGAACCTAGAAGTCTTAAATTCTCTTTATAATATCTACCTCGTCACTAGCTAGTATCCCCTAAGCTAAGTAGTTAAGAAGCAGAGTATAATATATTTTTTACACCTACCGGATACAAGCATCTTACCTTCCTCTATTCCTTCATTAATCTTCCTCTTAAGTAAGCTAATTTTTAACTCCCTTAGAATATAGACCTTTTCGTCTAGGCAATCTTTTACGAAGTTTGCGTAGAGATACGTTTAATTATTAGACTTTTCACGTAAGATATCATCTAAGGATACGTGCTAGAACCCGAATTCCTAGCATAGAAGAGCGCATTATGTCTTCGTGCCCATTCCGGGGGCGCCTATATTACGATTAGCACCTAGGACTAGTAAGACTAAAAAGATATACTAATGAAGAAGATAATAGGAATTCGCCGTTTTCGCTTTAAGAAGTGGGCTTATCTCTCCTGCTGCAATAATTCTAACTACGCTTTTCCTTCGGGAGAGCTGATTTTTAATGACAGTCCCTGAAATTCTTTAAGGTCCTCCTCCCCGAATGTCCTTTACTCGTATTCGTGTGCTTATACCATATACTTAAACTTGTCCATATCTCGTATAAATTAAGATTCCGCTGTCTTACCTTCTTTATACTCTAACTAGGCGGTCCTAATCTTTATCCCTAGGGTTGGATTAAAAGGGTTTAATAAGCTCTAAATATATCGGGTGCTAAAGTCTTCTAATTTGAATTTATGCTCTATCATTTATTAGTCTGGGTTAGACGATCTAGAGGAGGTATACTTACCTTTAGTAACACCAGCATAGGTCGGGATATCTCTAACTGATTCTGCTATGTCGTGGCACAGTGCTAGAAATATACACCTTCCCATATCTAAACCATCCTGCTACACGTTAACGAACATGATTTTGACAGAAATGTTAAACGAACCGGAGCGAATATAGCGAGAAGTAACAACCGATACCTATAAGTAGCTACACTCTCAGGGTTCTTGATTATTCTTAACTCCCTAGTTCGTGGCAAGTACTTAAGGACCTCTATTAAATATAGGAAGGGCAGTAGTGACCCTTCTAGTTTAGAGGGTTCTACTCCTATAATACCTTAGAATGTTAGAAGAAACGTTCGCTAGATACCGCGATTTTAAAGGACAACGGACGGATAATAATAAAGACGTTGGTTTAAAACGAGCTTTTAACGGCTTTAAGTTTATCCGACCCCGCATTTAGCCTCCGTCATTTCGATCAGATGTGGCATATGGCATTAACGGGATATTAATCCTTTAGTATATAGCTGCCAGTCTCACCTAGTTATCAGTCTTACTTTAACTTGGCACTAATACTATGCTTAGACCTTTCGTTACCTAGTATAACTCAGCATTAGTAAATCGTTACTAGCATAAGCGGATTATCATCCGTAAACAGCTTTTCCCTATCTATCTCTTACCAAATATCTTTGTTATCTCCCATTCTTTCTCTTACGGCATTTTAGGCATAAGACTATTAAGGAAGTGGTGGAGTAATAGCGCTAGGAGGAATTATGACCGGTGGTGCTAAGGGAGCAACGCTTCCCGCCCTACCCATCGCTACTCGAATGGGCGCTGCTGCTACCGCTATCGGCATCCCCAGCCTTATTTTCATCTTATCTCGGTCCGGAAGTGGGAGCGTTATTATAGTCGTTTTAGTTAGGATAGCGCCGTTAGAGCTCCCCATTCGGTATTAAATACTCGATCCCGCTCCTTACACCTCATGCGCTCCTCCGACATTAAAGGCATAGATTAGGTAGCGTTATTCCATAAAAGAAACACGGATATATCGTTAATGGCTCACTAAAGTTAGCTCGGACATTACTTCTCCTATAACAACCTTAGAGAAGGACCGGCGAAGGGGCACGAGCACGGATAGGTGGAAGTAATGAGAATAGCGATAGGGGAAAAGATACTCTCTATACCGGCAGCCTAGACTGTGAATTATGCGGCGTTATAAGCTACTTAGAATAGTAAGACTTAGGTATGAGCTTAAGACATTAAAAACAGCTAAGAGCAGGTATAATAAATTAGTTACATAGCAACAGAATTCCATTTAATAGGACTTATAACTCTAACTCCCGAGTTCCTCTTCTACCGATTGCCTTAAACATCGCTAAGCCGCCGACTTAGGAGGCTATCTCCCGGCGGCTTCCACCCCTCTGTCGACGTTTCCGGGTCGTATATCTTACCGTACCTACTCTACCCGAATCCTTATACTATCGATATATCCCAGTCTTACCGTTATCGCCGAAATTTTCCTAGAGGAAGCATAGACCTTACCCGAGCATTAGGTACTATGTTATATTAAGTGGGGAAAACCATAGATGATACTTACTCGGAATTCGACTTTAACGCCTTAAGGTACGTAGAAAGTTACTCCGTACTATAGGATATAGGCTTAGGCTATATAGGCTTAGATTATTAAGGTAGCTCGCACTATGGCTCGGGGCTGTGATGTCTAATGCTATATATTGGCAACTGCTACGGTCCATATCTAGTGATACTAGAGATGACGAGGCGAGACTAGTATAGGTAACCGTTGCATTACGTGTCGGCAGTGCTTCGACGAGGGCGTCGGCATTAGCGGCGTAGGACATTATATTATTATCTCTAGTGCGCTCGTAATGCAGATCCGGTAGTACGTTAACGGTGTAGTCGGCAACGGCCGCGAGATCCTCTCTAATATTATTATATTATTCTAAATCGGAATCAGCCTCGGTAATTGTCTCTGCTTTAAAAGAACTATGATTAGAGCTCGTTGCCGTAGTGTGACCCTCGAAGATTTACCCTGCCTCTCTCCTAGACCTAACTGAGGTAGAAGCTAGTCGCTTTATTCCTCTCGGACTTAGGGACTATAACCCTTAGAGCTCTTAATAAGGTCGATGTGTAGAAGCGAGCTAGGATCGGGAAGAAAGGCGTTGGTTTAGATAGAGCTATTATTGTCTCTAGTAGAAAGGGCGCTAGTAGGTAAACTCGTTCCACCGTTAGATAGCGAGTCTTACTAAACGGAGTCTTAGCCGGCTACTTTATATGCCGTGGCTAAAAGTAGATCGAAACTAGGAAAGTCTAGTCGTCCGGTATTTAGCGATGGCAATAGCCTGCCCTACGTCCAAATGTTTTTAGTAAGAGATATAGCATTAAGTCCTAGACCTCATAATTAGCCGTAAATCTATTAAAGGCTAGGTTATTATATCTAGGCTCACCTTTTCTGAGAATAAGGGACCTCTTTAGTGGAGGTGGCTTTCGAAATACAGGAGGGCCACGATAGAAGTCAATATTATCTAGTGAAACCTAAATCATCGCTTAAAGCCAGACGCTATCCAATTCGAACTTATAAATGGTTATGTCGTCTCGCTGGTTCCGCTTAGGCAGGAGGTTGTAAATCTAAGACTAGACAGCCGGAGCTATCCCTTTATTACGGCAGCATCCTGATTCTCCGCTATATCTTAGGGCTATGCCGTCCCTGCTTTACCTCTGGTAGTCTAAGAGGTAACCCGCAGGAATATACTTCCGCTAGGGAAGGGTCGTTACTTTCCCCTAGTCTATTACCGCAGCTATAAGCTACACGACATAAAATAGGATTAGCGGACGTTCGATTCATACAGTAACAGCGCTCGATCGCCGTATACTAGGGCCACTATACCTGTTTAATATTCATTTATATTCGCCAATCATTCCCGCATATAGTGCGGAAGCAGGTGGGTCGAGTAGGTGGGCGCAGTATAGATTAGCTAGAACCGAGAGCCACTAACGAGACGAATAGGGGCTAGAAGAGTCGCATATAGAGGTGGTTACGTTAAGGAAAGTAAAAGGATAGACGGTAGTAATATACTAAATGCATCTATAAAGCAGTAAGGCCGCGCTATCCCCGAACGGGAGGAGCTAAACCCGAATGCGCTAACACCGACAAAAGTTTTATCTAATTAATAATGCTACCCATCTTACTTAGCTCCACGCACGCTGAAAATGTTCCCTTATATTTTAGGTCGCTTTATTAAAATTCCCCACAAAAATATCCTCTTTAAACTTGCATTGCTTTATGAGACCCAAGGCTGAAAAGTGTATTAACCGCGGTTATAATTATTAGCGCCTTAGACGGGTAGCCAAAATTTTAATAGATCCTAGGGAGCACTCTAAAAGGAGTATATATATAAGGAGCCGCTAAGGACTCTATACGCCTATAGAGAATATAAAGACCCTTAGTTTAACTTAGACCTTTCTTAGTAAGTATAGGGTCACGTGTTTAATAGTGATCGCGCTAAGCTTCCGTCACGTAATCTGACTACCGGCGATAATGGGTTAAATGCTAAAGTAAGGCCGTACTCGTCGGGGGAGTAATCGCCGGGGGAGTACTCCTCACATCCAAAGGTGAGTCTACTAGGGTCGTCGAGGGAGCACGAACCCTTAAATTTAGGATATACCCCTAGGGAGTACCCCACCTCTAAAAGTTAAGAGGAGCTAAGTCACATGACAGCAGTTTTTTTGTGTATACTCAAAAAACTACTGTCACGTGAGATAAGGGGCTAAGCAGCAATAATTAAAGCCTTAATTCCGCCTTAATACGTAATCATTTTAATAGAGAATGTTAGTATAAAGGATTGCTGACCGACGGCATAAAAGCCGATAGGATTGTTGTGCTACTTAGTAATAGACGCTGCCAATTCACCTAAGACTCCCTATAATATTCATATTAGCTGATGTGAATACTAACATATCCTAGTCTTTTAGAACCACCATCTTTTCTTTAGTTAAACGGCTCTTAGTGACTAGTAAGCTTAAAACATTAGCTATACTAAGAAAGCTTACGCTTAAAGAAAATTAAGAAGAGAAATAGTAGTGCTAATCTCCCAGAAGAGTGCTTACTAGGAGCTCTTTTAAATCCGAAGGGGAGTATACCTCTAGCACCTACGCCCTCGGCATATTACTCCCCTAGCGAGTACTCCCCACCTCTATTTATAGAGGTACCTTAAGGGGAGTACGCACCTAGCACCTACGCCCTTAGCACGTACTCCTAGCGCGTACCCTTATTAGGCTAGCTTACTAGGGGCTAGCCCTCACTTTTTAGAGGTACGAGTAGGAGTACTACTACTTCGCCGGGGTTAGAGTTTATAGCCGTGCTAAGTAGGTTTCGGGGGGACGCTAGATTCCTAGTTACGAATAGTTTATATTTCTATTAGTACTATATATAGGGATTCTTTTCGTTATTTAATAACCTTTATCTACCCTAATTATATTACTATAAATCGCTTAGCCTCTCGGAATATTATATTTTATAGTTTATATAAAGTTAATTCGAACGCGCTTTATAGTAAGGGTAAAAATTCTATATTTCGTAACGGACTAGAAACTAAACTAAACCCTATTCTTATATAACCGCATTAAATGCGTCTATTACTATATCCCCCTTCGCTTACTCGTTATATACTAGTATATTCGTTATCTTCTTTATACTTACCGTTATCTATTTTATTATCGTCTTCCTTATTATCTCCTTCTATATCTTTATCGTTATATTTATCGTTATCTCTATCTTCGTCTTTACTCTCCCTTAGAGCTTTACTACTATCCTTACGTTTATCGCCCTCGTATATATATATAAGCTCTTTATCGTTATTACCGTTCTTAAATTTAGCCGTATCGTCGCCTTCGCCCTCGACTTTTATAAGCTAATATATATATACTAGTAATATCTTCTCGATAACGTTATAGTAGACTAATAGCGCTCGATTTTTAGCCACCTTTACTACTACCTCTAATTAATTAATTTAATCGAGGAGGGAGTCTAGTATCCTCTAAAGTTCCGTTAATAAAATATTTAAAGGTAGAGTCGGCGAGGAATAGTATAGACCTAAAGCTAAAGGAGCGTAAAAGTAAGTTCTTACCCTTCGCTTAGCTTTAGGTTCCGTCGTATAAACTAGGTTATCCTATATCCTAGGCGCGGAAGGTAACTAACCCCTTATCTCTAGGACTATAGGGTAAGGAGTAAGCGGGTAATAAGGGAGTAAGTAATCGTTCGGGAAGCTTCTATTTCTATATAGGTCCTACGGGGATAAGCTAGATAGAGTTTAATAAATTAGTATATTTATTATATCTAGATAATCTATAAATACGGTAGATAACTTACTAAACTACTATTAGGAACTTTCTACTAACTACTAAGGGACTAATAGATATCTAGCGGTATTTTAATAGATATACCCTCTAATAATAGCGGGCCGCCCGGGTAAATCTCGTTCCTCCTAAATATAATACCCTACTCTAGATTCGGCCGCTATTTTACCTTAATTTTTTACTACTACACGCCGTTAATATATACTACCCTACCGAATAAGCGCAGTTCCGTTTAGGTCTACTATAACTTAGATACTACTAATACTTAGCTAGTAGTCGAAAAAATAAAGACGGGCCGATATTTAATCCTTAATAGATTCTAGCTATTATAAATTAACTATAGCTATAGATCTATTATATATATTAAAGAGCCGCTAAACCGCTTCCGACTATTAGCCGAGACTATAATTCGTCGATATCCTCTATACTTATATACGGGAGGAAATCCATTACCGGAGTTCCTTATTTAGAAGTAATAGTATTTAGGATTTTAATATTCCCGCGTTAAGATCGAGGTGGACGTACCGACTATTAGGGTCTCTACCCGGTAGAGTAGTAGAGTAGTCTAGTTTACTAGGGCTTAATTTAAGCTACCTTACTCCCTAATCCCCTTCTGCACCCGAGATCTATATAGTCGGATCTTTATAACCGGCGTCCATATCGGCAGCCTAGCGTTACTTAGGTTTAGGGTGTAGTAACGGTTAACTTTAACGACTTTATAAAAGAGATTAAGAAATTACTAGATAGCCAATTTTACTAATTTATACTCGTCGATCTATAAGGGTCCTCTAAGACGGTATTACTAATAACTAGCCGACGAGATTTTAATTCTTTCGACGCTCGGTAGAAGGAGGGAAGCTCTAATAGTTAGCACCTCTAGGTGCTATAATAGAGTAAAAGCTATCGTAGTTATCTTAGGAGTATTACCGACTTATCTAGCTCTCCTAATACGTGAATAACGGAGTACCTTATAAAAATTACTATTTCTAATAGCGTAGGAAGGAGGATATATAAATAAAGGAACTAAGACTAAGTTCGATTCCCTAAGAGATAAGAATAGTACTAGAGGAGAACGGACTACTAAAGGTTAGCTCTAGTATAAGGTTAAATAGAGACGGTAAATATACCTAATAGCTAATTATATATATTAAGGAGTAGCGAAGCAAAAATCCTATAGCTAGAAGGTATCGCTTACTTCCTAAGCCGAGTTAGTCCCTCTATAGTAGGCTATAACCGAGAGCTTCTATATAAACCTTCTTCGCGCAATTAAAGCTTATTTAAAATAAGGAGGATTAGATTATAGATATAAGTTAGGGCGTAACTAATAAGAAGTAGAGGAAGTTTCCGTCGTACCGTAAGAGCACCGTACACGTATCTATATAGGAGAGCACGAAGCCACAAAAATATAAAGACGAGAAGAGCTGAAATAATATAACGATGCATAACCTATAGGTAGCTATGCACCTTAACCGCTACCCTAGGAAAGGACGCCTGCTTCTTATGTCTTATAAAGACTGTCGGTCTCGGAGAACTAAATTATTATAACCTAGCCGAATATTATAATCGGCTTATATTTAGTCTAGCTCGGTATAATTATAATAAGCGTCGCTCACCTTTAAGAGTAGCGCTTACCCTTTAAGAGCGCCGCTCCTCCACCTTAGACGCGGCTCGGGCCGGTATTATAAAGTAAGTCCTAGCACACTCTTAACGAGAGTAAGCAAAAGTGGGGGAGATAGATATACGTGTAGCTTATCCCGTAACCCTCTATATATCTAGGTTCTCTAGAGGTCTTCTAGGAAGGCATTTATAGGTAGAAACCCTTAAAAGTACTACTAAAGATAGCGTAAATCGATTAGGCTGTAAAGTACCTTAGCTTATAGACATTTTCTCTATAGAGCCCGTATCGGTACCTTTATAGTAGTAGTGCTTATTCTAGCGCTTATAGTAGAGATTTCCCCTAGTACCCTTCCTAATCTAGCCGTTAAGG
>JAABUP010004100.1_pt1 | contig 24417 bp, 31 predicted proteins | sample 5559201 | NCBI WGS metagenome assembly JAABUP01 (sample SAMN10711887, study PRJNA513373) | rock metagenome | isolation source: Antarctica rocks | place: Antarctica
GTGCCGGGAGGGGTCGTTGGAGGGTGGGGGAGGGGGTGCTTTGCCATTGGTCTCTTTGTGAGGCTTGTCAGCCTCTTGTTGTGCAGCTGAGGTCTCTTGCCGGTACTTGATGAGTGCTCTGCAATCAAGTGCCCATTGAGGAGAGAGAAGAAACGTAAAGACTACACCTTTTGGCATCAATTTGATGCGAAGCCAAGTATTATACCAAGCTGCCCATTGAGGACAACCATGCTAATAGTAACAGCAAAGCCTACATCCCCTCTGTTCGGGGTGGGAATCCCCATTGCAACATGTTTGCATGCATGGATCTCAGGCATGACAGCCTAGACATCATACTTCAGAACCCCCTATCAGCACATGTGCAGCCCAGCTGTATGTAGCCAACCCCAGGAAAGAATGCGTTCATGAATGATGAGTGAGTGAACAAATGAATGCATGAATGAACAAACAGACAAGTGAACTAATGAATGAAGGACATCCTTGAAATCGCACATCAGACAAGTGCTGTGCATGCACATCGCCATGTGGTTTGTTGGCACGGCATTGGAAATGCTTCTTGCGCTGTGACGAACCAGTCTCAACAAAGCACATTGCATCACACACATTGCATGAAGCATGTTGCATGAAGCACGCTGCATGTCTAGGAGACATCCTGACATGTCACAAACGCAGCCAAATTGCAGTTTCAGCAAATCACACAAAAGCCAGCGCCCATCACTCTGCAGCTGACACTCGAGCACTGTTGCCTTACCCATCAGTAGCAGCTTTGTTACCTGCGTATGTGCTCCTGACGACTCTTACGCTGTGCGGCTGACAAGAGGATGATAGACACAAACTCATCTGAAGGCGACATATCAGCGCCGTGAAGCAATCGTGAGTACAGCTCTGCTAGCCTGCCTAAAGGTCGGTGCCTGTATAGACACATGACAGGGTTGCAGTGCGCGATGTGATCACCTCAAGGCCTCCAACTATCAAAAACGTCCAAGGATTGCTTGTGATGTGTGCATCTAAATGATAGCTGTTCACTGTGTCAGACATATGATCAAGCCAGCACATGTTGCCTGCATGCCTTAGCTTAATCCTATAGGTGAAACACTGTTTGATGCATTGATTGCTGATCTGAATGCTGAATGCATGCAACCACAGTTGTCACAAAATAGCAAGCTGAGTTAGCAATGCCTGAGAACTTGAAAGTGATATGCTTGGCACAATGCATGATGTGCTATCTGTGTAGCATGCACAGCAAATGCAAGTAAGTGCTGTTGTCAAGGCTGTTGGTGGAGGACAACTAACTTACTGGTGCTTTTCCAAATGAGTGATGACATTCTTGCTGCGTGAGTACCAAGTGTAAAAGCGTATGCGTTTTGCCCAGCTATCCACTCGCTCATAGTCAGGGAACAGATTGTACACCACCAACAAGCGACCCCTGTGGCATGCATGACTGCATCATTGAGTGAGGAACACATGCATCCAAGCAACAAACACTCAAGTAAGTGAGCACCAAGGTTAGGGCATTGCCCTGCCAAACCTTGTGTAGACAAAAGACAATCAGTAGACTCACAATACCTTCAGTCAAAGTTGGGCTTGTAGTAACACCTGATGCAGCTGCTCCATTTGGCAGTTTAGCGATGACCACAGCAGCAGCAGCCGCAGCAAGAATGCAAACACTAGGGATCAAGGCCACAATGCAGGCAGAGTGACAATGAGTGGTATTTGGATGTTTACCAGTTGAAAGCAATCATTGCCCAGGAGCTGTATACAAGGACCTTGAGCATGACCACTGACGCATCACTGCAGTAGCTGATGACAATAGCCGTGGAGTATGTGTGCGTCACATAGGTACCATAACCTGCAGGTTTGCATTAGACTGACATGAGTCAGACTGCTAATGCATGCATGCCATGGCAGAGACAGCCTATTTGGTGTGTTCCAACTGTTCACAGGCATCAAAGGAGGGGTGACTGAGCAGACATAAAGTTTGGCCTCATGGAGACTCACTCACAACACCGAGTTGACCAACCCAGTTCAAAAGCTGGGTGTACAATACTGGTTTCATAGCTCTGCGCTTGCTGGTCTCCAGCGGCGTACCTGAGGGGAACGTTGTATGACCTTTTGCAACCGTCGTTGTGCCTTGAGGAGCTTTAGTATGCAGTATGCATGCTTGTGGTATGCACAATGCAATATCAAGCTGAACAGTCACCTCTGAGACCAATCACCGTGATCAGCAACTCCTGAACGAACGAAAGAACGTACAAGCCAAAGAAGAGGCATACTGCAGCCTGGAACTGTCTGCCTGCTTTGAAATTGTTGCACTTGTGCACATTGGTGATTCCGAACGGCCAGACTATTATAAAAATAACCCATGCCGAATGGAAAATTAGGCCTACGCCAGCAAACAAGGGCAGAAAGTCCGATGACACACGCCATTTCCGGCCGAACATACGCACTGCAGGCATGACTGTGTTGAGTGTACAGCAGAACGAGCAGACGATCTGAGCGGCGGAAAGTTTCTCAGGGCGGCTGCTACAATGCCGCTATGTCTAACAAGGCTACATTATGGTCGAAGGCGATCGCTCTCGGCGTTGCAATGCAACACATGAAGCATGGAACACACGGGACGCTCCCTACTCAGTCTCTTGACAAAGTTCTCAGCTGCTTACGCAAGAATGCAGTGAAACAAGGTGACTAAATGCCTACCGTGGGCAGCTCAGAGGCAGACTTGGCGATTGAGTAAATGTAATGCCACAGCTGCAACAGGCGGCAAGTCCCTGCAGGCACCAAGGCACCAGTGGCACTGCATGGACTTGGTGAGCTCCGCCAAGCTGACGTTACCTAACAAAAAAACTGCACTGTCTACACTATAGTAGCTACTTATAGTAGGTACTCGCTGCTACTGTTGCTACTGCCGCTTTTACCGCTACTGCACTTACTGCAATTCATTGATACAGTAGCGTTGGCTGCAGGCTCTGCAAATAGGTGGCCAATACCCATGATCATGCCCGCGTGAATTTGACAAGAGCAAATTGCAGCATTTCACGCACTGGATGACCTTGCAGTCGATACTTCACACTGTGGACCTTGCCATGGTGTCACACTTGACATACGTGACAGACTGTGCTTGTTGATACATCACCGTTATTGATAAAGAATATACGAGCTGGTAAGAGCATGAGACGATCATCTCTGAAGGCGATCGCCTTCAGTACAATTGGATTGCTAGTGTGCAATTGCAGAGTTGGCTAGCCTTTGGATGCGCTTTTAATAACCAGCATCGTCAGTGGTCAGTTGGACAAACATATATATTTGTGTATAGGCCTGCACACATTGTACACCACCGATACTTCAGTGGGTTAGCGCAAGGTACCAGCATACAAATTTGCAAAGCTGTAAGGTCACTTACTAAGGTGCATGATAAGACAATTCAAAAAAGTGGCATATTCAGAATTTCCTGCACTGCACATTCAACAATAGAAGCCTTTCACGGTCTAATTGGCTACCTGGCATTGCTTGCAGCGGACTCTTGCACTCATCTTGACTCTGCCTTGACATTTCAGGTATGTCAAGGAAGTCACCTGAGTTATCCTGTGTACCGTATGCCGTGCCATCATGATCAGCGAGGCGTAAGCCAAAGTAAGGAGGCCAGCACAGCGCAGCATTTGGGACCTATGCAGCCTGAACTTGACATACATGAGAGTGCAAAGTCCGCTGATAGCATATGTAACTATAGCAGTCCCTGCTCTGTAGCTTATAGCAGGTCCGTGTGAGCGGCTGCCTCATGACCTTCTAGATCAGTGGCTTGTGCCAACTTGTTAACTTGTTGAAGAAATGCCGACCAACAGCATCTGACCAAAGCTCCAGTGCATTATGTGCAAGGGCTTTGCAAGGCTTGCAACTAGCTTGGGGTTTTCATTATTGCTCACAATCAAATGCCTTGATAACAGTCAAGCGGGAGATAAGCCTGTAGTCTTGGCAAAGCTGGAGGTTAATTCAATACGCCATGGCCAGCAGGCCAAGGCTACAGCTGAGTCCTCAGTGCCAGCACGTGCATACTCAAGCTCTGTAGGCTAATCCTCCTGTTCTGCGGAACCCAACGAAGAGCTGCCGAAATTGAGAGCACCCCATGTGCTGGACTTCTCGTGCTGCTGAGATTGTTGACCAGAGCAGAGAAAAGTATTGCAGCTTGCTCACGTAAGACACAAGCAGCAAGTTGAAAAGCAGCAGATCTGACGACAGTGTTCGTGCAGGCTGCGTGCGTTTTCCCCCTCGTACATTGGGTGGGTAAGAAGGCTGCGAGAACAAGATTGCGCAAAGCAGACAGCGACGGTGACGGACCTCAGCTTCATGGGCGAGGTTGTCATCTGTTGAGGCAGCACAGTCTATCCTGCCCAGAGCCAGCAACGTATGGCAGCATTGTGGCTGCTCTTGACACTGGCAGCCAATACATCGCGGCGTCAATGGAAATCGACATACTGTTGACAACAGTCTGTATTTCCTTCAGCATAGGGTTAGTCTCCGTGACCTTATCCCGATGGGTCGTCCCATACTTCGGCAGTGAGGCAAACCGCTGCCAGTCCGTCATACGCGGCAAATTTCGGAGTGTATTTTCACCTGTTGAGGTGTTCAACTGTTGAGGTGCAGCGCTCTTGCGCAGCTTTCGAGAACTAATTGAGGACATGCTCCTTGTCGCTCAAACGCTTCTATAGTAATAGGAGGTGTCCCCACCTGGGGGTCCGATGAGGCCAGGGCACCAGTGAAGGGCTCTAGCTCGGCAGCTTAGGCGCCGCGTTGCCCTTTCCTGAGCCTCTCGGACGTCCGATGACTGGTGACGGGCACCTCCGCCCAATTAATCAAAAGTTGGGCCCAAAATACCACACAAATATTCGCCCCAAACTCATCATCATGTAAACCACCCAACTCATGAATCGCATCCTCCATTACGCATTAGCCGCGTGCCGGAATCATTCACCAGTCCAACTTGCATGCTCTTCTGTTTTACATCGAAGCTGGCAGCCTACAGGCAGTTAGGGTCACTGCAGAGACAAGATCAGCAACTTCCTCTGCATGCCATGCAGTTCTGCAGACCACACTGACCAATTGCGCCTCTTAATGTCTGAGACCTGACCACGATGACAATTGTGCCTCTCAATGCCTCGTGACATCAGGCATGCTTGTAGCTATGGCCTGACTGACATGGAGGCACACAGCTGGCCAAAGCTATATGCAAGTTGGCTTGACAATGCTTTTGTCACCTGCACCACAGCAGCAATATGGGCACAAACAGCAGCAGCTCTGTAAGTGTGTCCTGCCTCTGGAAATCATGTGTCTGATTTGCAGTTTACTGTTTTGACACTGGTAACCACTTACAAGGCTGCGTTAGAGCAGACCAGCAGCTGCAAAAGCTACCTAACTACTGCTTTCACTGCAGTGCATGACGCTGGTGCAGATCAGCTTCTGGCAATTAACGCCTGCGTGCTGCAGCTACTTAAATACACTGACTACAGAAGACGAAATTTCAAGCATTGCTATGAGCCTCCAATTGAGTCTGCCGGCGAGATGCACTAACTGCAGGCTTTCAAGCATTGCTATGAGCATCTAATTGAGTCTGCCACGGCAGTTGGTGGCTCCGCATGTGCACTTGATGGGCTCCTCTGTCAGCTCATACTCAAACTGCACACACACAAGAACAAGATCATCTGTTTTCAGTGTGCACTGCAAACAGGCTGGGACTGTGATCAGTGTTGTATTCAAATCCTCAGGCTGTGAGAAAGCCGCAAATAATACAGTGTGGGCAATTGACAATGCTGAGCTTGACAAAGGAGACGGAACATCTAAGGGTATAGTCCGAAAATCAATTGAACATGAGGCGCTCCAGTGAGATGTCCATGTTAGAATTGATACCTGGCACAAGGTGCCGAGACACTCTGTTTGCAGACAGGGCGCTATGCATTTCCCCATGAGCTAGATTGGACATGCATCACTTTAGCATACATCATGCGCATCATTGCAGCAGTTGCAGTGGATGATTCATGAGGGACTATGACCTAAACAATCATGGGCAGTGATGATATGTCAGATATGATGACCTAGGCAATAATGGGCAGTGATGATGTGTCAGATATGATGACCTAGGCAATAATGGGCAGTGATGGTGTATCAAATGATATGACCTTGACAATGACATGACCAGGTGCATAGGTGCCTGTGCACTGTTCTGGAGACAAAATGCATGTGCATGGACCTTGCCTTGCATTAACCTTCTTCTTCTTGTACTACACTGTTCTGAAGTTGAAATGCACATGTGTGGACCTTACCTTGTAGTCATATGTGAGCTCCACCCCAGCTTGTATGTGCTGCTTGGAGTAGATGACAATGTGCTTGTGACCCTCCACTGTTATGATCTTTGTGTAGCAGTTGGGGTCACAGCTGTGATTGATGAAGCGAGCCAGCCCACCCTGCACGAAGAATGAAGCCTCACAAGAGCAATCGTGTTTTCCTGCAGGAGAGGCCAGACTCAAAGGGTGAACTGTGCGTTCATGGGCTAGCTGCCTGTCCTTCCAGGGCTGATTGTTGATCAGAAATTCTGTGTGTCTGCCTCCTGAAGCAGAGGCAGGGAGCAGTGATGATGAGGGATCCCTGCCTCTGCTTCAGGACTCGACCACAGCAGGATTGACACATCGATCAATAAAGGGATAAATGGTTTATGAATGCATGAACGAATGCATGAATGAATGGACGAATGAATGAATGAATGAAAAAATGAATGAAAGAATAAACAAACGAATGAATGTGACCTGTTCAAGTCCAAGAGAGGTCCCAACACACAAGCTCCTGCGCAGCTCCATAACAAAAACAGAGATGAACCAAACATGAGGTACTGCACTGAGCTGTGATGCCTGAATACAGTGGCAGTGCCAAAATGCTCTGAAGCCTCATCAGTACCGCTGCAAGTTCACCTGGCGTGTGGCATCTACAGCCCATGACTCATCGATCCTGAAAAGATAGGAGGACCCCAGGCCTGACCGCTCGTACGCCTTCTCCCGTAAGTCCAGCAGGCTTGTGCGTATTGTCTGCAGCAGGCATGTGGTCCAGTGATGATGCATGTGGTCCAGTGATGATGCATGTGGTCCAGTGATGATGCATGTGGTCCAGTGATGATGCATGTGGTCCAGTGATGATGCATGTGATCCAGTGATGATGCATGTGGTCCAGTGATGAGGCATGCGCTCCAGTGATGATGCATGCGCCAGAACAAAAGGCGACACTGAGAGTATTAAGCCTAGGCCCTGCTGACGAGCAGCACACTGTACTGCACTGCACATGTATGCGTGCGTGCATATGTGTGTGTGTGTGCGTATTTGTGTATGAATATGCTCAGGCTCTGGTCACCAGGAGACATGAGAAGCCGGCACAGCATGTGAAAGATGTACACACATTTGGTATCTGTATGTGTGATCGTGCATAACCAGAGCATGCTGACGAAGATGTCTGAGCTTGCACAGGGCCACAGCTGTGGCAGTGGAGCATGTGCAAGGGTAGCATGGCTCTTCCTTTGGGACCCAAATCATGAGGTCAGACCAACAGGGAGCACCATACCTGACCAACATACTCAATGATGAACTCTTCAGGCTCAATATCCTGCTTGGCAAACAGGCCCCAAGCGTGCACCCGACTGCGCCCAAACCGCAAGTCCTGGGTCCGCCCCTGCATATAATAATAATGATTGTTATTATTATTATTATTATTGTTATTATTATTTACAGGCGTTCCAGCTAATTGTTCTTGCCAGGTACCTACTAGGTGTGCCTAAAATGCATATATTGAGGGATGTGAATACATAAGTAGCATCGCATGTTTGATCTGTCTGACACAGCACCATGCTGATGCAAGCAAGATGACACTACACTTTGTGTCCTGATGACTGCTGTACTTGTGTCGCATCCTGATGGTATAGCAACATTGTCAGATGCTGTACTGTCAGACACTGTGCAGCATGCAGGGTGGTGACGCAGATGTAGGTACATGGTGACAAGCGTGATGCATCAATAACACATAAGATTGATAATTATTGTTACTATTGAATTCATTAACGCATCAATATGATGATCATTAGATTGATACCATTGATGCATCAATGGCATGTTGCTTACCTTCAGAAGGCCCCATTTAGATGCATCAGCGATAACAATAACAGTAATTTCTTTTCTTCAAACTATTGACAAATCACGACGATGACCAACATATTGATACCATTGATGCGTCAATGGTATGCTGCTCACCTTCAAAAGACCCCATTTAGATGCATCAGCGACAACAGTAACAGTAACTTTTTTTCTTCAAACTGTTGACAAATCACGACGATGACCAACATATTGATTCCATTGGTGCGTCAATGGTATGCTGCTCACCTTCATAAGACCCCATTTAGATGCATCAGCGATAACAGTAACAGTAATGTCTTTTCTTCAAACTATTGACAAATCACGACGATGACCAACATATTGATTCCATTGATGCGTCAATGGTATGCTGCTCACCTTCAGAAGACCCCATTGAGATGCATCAGTGATAACAATAACAGTAATTTGTTTTCATCAAACTGTCGATAATGCTTACCTTGAGAAGGCCCCATTTGGATGCATCAGTGACAGCCTCATCCCGAGACAAATCCCTGACAGCAGAGCGGTGACCCCTCTGCTTGCCCCCCACCACCCGTACTGTGTGAGGCATGGCCTGCAGCATCATAACAGTAATAATAATAATAATAATATACAGGCGTTCCAGCTAATTGGTCTTGCCAGGTACCTACTAGGTGTGCCTAAGCCCTAGTCCTGTGAGCCAACATGCACTAACATGAGACATTAAACTGCAGCATCATGCAGAGCATAAAGGCAAAGCGCATTTGCACAGCTAGTGTTTGGTGTACGTTGACTTCCGTAGCTACTGTGTGTGGCTTTCCCAGCTCTTGTATGTTGACTTCCCAACGAAGTCCCAAAGACAGGAAACACAAAATGGTTGAATGATTGATGAGTACCATACTCAAAATTGGTTTCAGAGCGTGACAATGGATTGCTGGACAGACCAGAATTACACTCAGCATGTGATGACAGCTCATGGCAAAGCAGGCCAAGATTTGTCTTCAGGGCAGGAGCAGGAACAATGACCAACTGGCTCGCCTACTTGCTTGGTGGACAAAGCAGCAGCGTCCACCATCAAGACGACATGTTTGATGTTCAAGCTGGCCTGAAAGGCCGCCAGAGCCTTTTGGTGTCAGCCTGAAGGGCAGCTAGCAGGCTCCAGGCACGAGCAAGTTGCCAGCTGTGCAGTACTAAAACATCTCCATAATGTAAAAACGCGTTTGTACTGTCCCCAGGCGTTTCTGAGTTTAGATTTCCAGTGTAGGAACGACATTTCGGAATTAAAATTGACATTTTGGGATTGAAAAGAGCTTGAGTACTGTACACAGCTGCACATGAATCATTGTTTGGCAGACATGGGCTGATGACCAAGGCAGGGACATAAGTTTGTACGCTGACCTGTTGACCAGTTGTGCAGTACTACATACAGAACAGAACACAGCTGCATATAAGTCATTGTTTGGCAGACATGGGCTGATGACCAAGGCAGCGACATAAGTTTGTGTGCTGACCTGTTGACCAGTGTCATGGTCTGCTGGGGCCTGGTTGCCCTGCACCACACCCTGCTGCTGAAGCACCTCCACCCTGGCCTGCATGAAGGCCTCCCCTTGATAGGCAGCTGCCCTTATGCACCCCACATCTTCCACCACGCGTCTGCCTTTCAACCTCCCTCTGTTGGCCTTCTTTGCAACAGCTGCTGCGTCACTGGAAGCACGCCCTGGCAGGCTTGCCTTGCGCTGCTGGTGGTGGTGCTGCTGGTGGTGTTGACTATACTGAGTGTGATGCTGCCTGGGTTGAGCGAACTGCTCAGATGAGGTGGATCCAGAATCCTGCCTGAGCAGTCTGTCCGCATGTCTGTGCTGAAGATTGTGGTGGGTGGACCTGGATGCCTGTTTCTTGGGCTTGGGCTTGGGGATGTCTGGCAGGCTGTAGGGGCGCTTGGGGGGGCGCCGCGTGCGCTGCAGACGCTCTGCAATACCTGCAGAGACACACTCACCCTCAGACAATTGACCAATCAGTTTACACTTTCTGTCTTTAGGAAATGGTTGCATGCATGGAGGAGCACGTGAGCAAGCACCTGAGCAGTTGAGTCGGTGCACACTTGAGAGCGCAAGTGCATGCAAGAATGGGTGGTTGACTGGAAAGGAGTGTAAGGAAGTATTTCGTGATTTACTTGAATGCATGAGCTTCTCAGCTGCATACAAGCCTGGGCAGCCTGGTATAATACTTGGCTTCTCATTAAATTAACGCCGAAAGGCGTAGTCTTTTCTTTTCTTTTTCTCTGCACACAAGCATGAGCAACACGACAAGAGAGGGTGAGAGACAGGCGATGGAGGCATGAATGCATAAGCTAGGATGAGTCACCTCTAGGTCCATCCTCAGGAGACTGCCAAGCAGCCCAGTCAAAGTCGGGCTCTGAAGCTGAGGCAGACCTCCGTTGCTCTTCAATCTGTTCTGACTGATCTACCATGCCATTGGCAGGAGCGAATCGTTGCTGGTGCTGCGCTCTATGAAATGCATCAGACACACGCATGGACTCAGCACCAGGAGCTGTTCTGGGCCGTGGCCTGGGCTGACCCCCATGAGGGCCAAAGGGGGATGCACGTGTGATGTCTGCATCTGACTCTTGCAGAGCTGTGTTCTGCAGATTGTTGAGCTGGTGGTGGGGATTGTGCTGGAGGTGGGGATTGTGCTGACTGCCCTTCAATTGAGCTTCCTGGGATGCAGAATGAATGATGTCAACGTCAGGAGAGGGCCCAGCGCCACCGCCACCGCCAGCAGTGGCAGCCGCCGCCTTTTCTGGGGTGCTGTGCATTATGTCCACTTCAGGATCCTCCCCAGCTGTGGGAGAGTGAGCATGAAAGCCTGCAATCTTGCCCTGATGCTGCACCACAGGGGACTGCAGCAGACGATACCCATTTCGAAAGTCTGCAGCGCCAGCTGTACGCTGAGCATGCTGAGCATGCTGTGGATGCTGTGCATAGCCATTCAGCCCTACAGCATGCGCTTTGTCATCCTCATCAGCAAACAGCCCCTCCTGCTCTGCAGTGGATGCTTCAGCAGCTTCTGCTTCAGCGGTTTTGGCTGCTGCTTTGGCAGCTGCTGCTGCAGCTGCCCTCTCAGCCCTAGCCTGCTTTAGCTTCTCCTTGTGCTCCTTCTCAGCTGCAAGGTTGGCTGCCCTGGCCTTTCGCATGGCTTCAGCCTGTGCTGCTTTCTTTGCTTTCAGTGCTGCACACAACAAAACAGGTGATTGAAAGAAAAGACTACGCCTTTCGGCGTCAATTTGATGAGAAGCCTAGTGTTGTACCGGGCTGCCCAGGAGGTGATTGAATGCATGCCTCAGGTCATGTGGCAAGACTGGCTTGCTCCATGACAGCACTTGCACTGAAGTTGATTGGCAAAGCAAGTCCGGCATGGACTGTAAGTTTCTCATCGATTGGGCACCATTGGCTGGTGGTCTACTGGCTTCCCCTTTTACTGGTCCAGCATGCTCTTGAAGCCTCAGTGCATGCTAGCATGACCTAGATCTAGCCAACATGCATCGCACTTCTGCATCACATGCATCACTGCACTTCCTTTCTCCCCCCCCCCTCCCCTTGCATATGCAATGCGTCCAAGCTGTCCATGAGCTTATGCTGAGTATGTTCATCCACACGACAAAACAGCCAACCCACTAGATCTGTTGGTTGAGTCAACAGAACAGCCATCTCCATTATATATTTACAAATCTATCCTCATCCCCAGATAACCTTAATCCGCAAGCAAACCTAAACCCCATGCAACCCTCATCCCCAAGCAACACCCAGGTTCCAGCAACCCTAATCCTCTAGCAAACCTCCAATGGGGCGCAAGTGGGACGCAAACCGCCCTCAAGGGTGTTACTAACCACGCTGTCAGCTCTCACCTGATCTCTTCTCAGCCTCAGCTTGAGCCTGAGCTTCAGCAGCAGCTTGAGCCTCAGCGGCAGCACGCTGCTCTGCTGCCAACCTATCTGCTGCCATCTGTGCAGCTAGCTTCCTGACCTGCTCTGCAGCAGCACGTTCCTCTTCAGCCTGCTGCTCAGCAGCTTCCCTGGCAGCTGCCTCAGCAGCTGCCTTCTCAGCTGCAGCCTTCTCAGCAGCTGCCTTCTCTGCTGCCGCCTTTGCAGTGGCGAGTCTGACAGCTTCCAGCTTGGCTGCTGCTTCAGCTGCCAGCTGCTTTGCAACTGCTTCAGCTTTGCGTCTCTGGTGCTCTTCTTGCCAGACCTGAAGCAACAAGACCAGATGTATCTGTAATGCCACATTTACTCAAAGTGCAGCATGCAAGTTCGAGTCACTTCCTCAGAGAGCCACACCGCACTAAACCATCTGAGACGAATTGCATGCATGCAGACTCTGGCAAGCAAGAGTGGGCATGCATGCACATTTCAGCAGAATTTATAGTGCTGTGTGGTTCAAGTCACTCCCTGAGGAAACAAATGGGCAGATGCCCTTGGGGCCAGGCACTGTGATTCTGCCCAGACATCAGGTAAGACATCTAGGGATCAGGTTTGATGCTTTCAGCTGCTGGTAGGATTGAACACAGGCCGTCATCTGGTCTTGCTAACAAATAACACTTGAACAGCAGATGCCCTCATGATATGCAGCTAGACTAAAGCAACATGAGGTGAGCTAATGAGCACCTGCTGATGTGTGTGGAAACAGGCTGTTGTCTGGTTTTGCTAAGAAATGGCATGTCAACAGCAAATTTCCTCATGGTACTGCAGCAGATCAAGGTGAGCCTACCTGTTGAGCAGCTGCTTCAGCCTTGCGGACAGCTTCTGTTTCTGCAGCTGCTTTGGCAGCTGCTGCCTGCCTGACGCGTTGCTCTTCAGCTTTCTGGCGTCTGGCCTCCTCCCTGGCCTCCTCACGCCTTTGCCTGAATCCCAAACAGCAATTTGGGGTTGCACAAAAATGACAGAAAGGAAAAGTCTAGGGACATAGCATGCACGCCCTGTTGCGTGCTCTGACAACCGCTCTTGAGCAGGTTTGCATGCAAGAGTGCGCTGTGGCGTCAGTTTAATGAGAAGCCAAGTGCTATACCGGGCTGCCTAGGGGCAATAATGAGACTGAAACCACGTACCTATACTGCTCTGCACAGAGTGAGACCAAGATCACACATATGACATGTACCACACCTCCTCTGCCTGCACAGAATGAAACCAAGACCACAGTATGAAACCCCTCTGTACACTTGATTGGCCATCATGCAGCTGCCCAGCAGCAATCAACCAATGAGCAGAGCTGTCATGCACAACACAGGTCTGCTCAACCTGTGTGTTACGCATTCCAATATGTGTTGTGCATTCCAATATGTGTATTGCATTCCAATATGTATTATGCATTCCAATATGTGTTATGCATTCCAATATGACTTGTGACTCGAGTGTGGCCTGCAGCTTCATATGCGACACAACCTGGGCAGCCTGGTATATGACTTGGCTTCTCATGAAATTTACGCCGAAAGGTGTAGTACTTTCTGTTCTTTTCTATGGAACACACTCAGCAGGCTGGACAGTCAACATTAAGCAGCTGTAACAGCCAGCAAATGGACATTTGTGGTGTGTTTTCTTTTCTTTTCTATGGAACACACTCAGCAGGCTGGACAGTCATCAATAAGCAGCTGAGATAACCAGCAAAACGATCTTTGTGGTGTGCTCAGCAGCACAAGTGCTAATTTACACGCTCAGCCAGGAGGCATGTGAGGAGAGCAGGCCCCACCGTTCTGCAGCAGCAGCTGCTTCGGCGGCCAGCCGTGCTTCCTCTTCCTGCCTGTGCCACCGCGCCAGAGCCTCTGCCTCCAGTCTCTGCTTCTCTCTGCACACAGCATTTCATTCATACATTCATTCACATATTCATTCACACACTCATTCATTCATTCATTCATTCATTCATTCATTCATTCATTCAATCATTCACGCGTGCATGCGTTATATATAGTCAAGCAGACAACTTTCAAATAATGACGTGAGGTACGACACACTTACAGCGCAGCTTCTCGTGCTTTTGCCTCAGCTTCAGCCTTCAAGCAGGCAGCCTCAGCAGCTGCCTTTGCAGCTGCGGCCTTGACTGCAGACTCCAGCCGGGCAGCCTCGGCAGCTTTGCGAGCAGCTTCTGCAGCGCGGTCATCGCGAGCTTTCTTGACCAGTCCTGGCAGAGAATCGTAGATGCTCTTCTTCAGCAGCTGGTACACTGCCTGCTTGCCAGACTCAAGAAGCTGCTCACGCAGCTGCGCAGCAATGACCTTTGCCTTTGGCGCCAAATCTTCCTGTTGCCAATGGTTCTGGTAGTAGCGCTGTGAAGAGGAGGTAGGGGGAACAGCTGAGACCCCATTGGGGGCAAGGTGAGGGTTTGATGTGGGGTCAGAAGGGGAGGGTAGGGGGGCCTGGGGCTCAGAGGGGGCTTGAGGGAAAGCTTGCTGACTGAAGAGCTGTGCTAAGGTGTGTGCTGTTGTGGTGTCTTCTACGTGGTAGACTTGCATGCTGTCTACAAAGTGGCCACTGCTGACCCATGCTTGGAAGTCTTGCAGACAAAAAGGACCCTGAGCAGACACAGTTGTTTGTCATACTGCCACCTTGGTTCAGTACAGTACATGCTAGGTCATTGTGACATCATGCAGTACATCCTGCGTCACTGTGACACGATGCAGTACATCCTGCGTCCCGCTGCAATATCATGCAATACATGCTGCATGCGTCGTTGTGACATGATGCATTACAAATCTGTGTCATGACACACAATGCATCAGCAGAATAGTCAGGACTGCAGACCTGCTGCTGTTGCCCATCCCAGTAGGCCCAGCAGGGGGTTGAGGGGTCTAGCCCAGATTGCTGTCCAGACCCATCCGCTGGGACGGGTACAGGGCTCCCAGCATCAGCTGCACACACACACAGTCATGCTGAGAAAGCCTGCCTCTGTGGCAGTGATACAACAGATTTTGGCATGATTTGCTGGATGTTGTTTTTTGAGAAAAAATAGAAAAGAAAAGAAAAGATTACCCCTTTCGGCATCAATTCAATGAGCAGCCAAGTGTTATACTGGGCTGCCCAGTGCAAAAGATGTTGTGCTGCTCATGCGTTGACAGCGTTGGGGCATTCAAAGGCGCTTCGCCCTACAGCCCTTTCTTTGTCCCCCTGAAAAACCCCAAAAGCTGGACACCCTGTTACCTGCAGCTAGCTGATGGGCATAGCCCAGTGCATCCCTCCATCCTTGCACTACCTCCCCTGCAGGCCGGGGCACTCCAGCCTCACTGACTGGGAACACATCCTGCCCAGTTTGAACCCTGCCAGAGGCGATGTGGTGGACCAGCTCTGAGGGTGTGAAGCCCTGACTGTCTTCAATACAGCTGCTGTGGTCCAGCAGACGCCAGTCCCAGCGAGCTTCTGTGGCAACTACTGCTGTGACTGCTGCTGCAGCTGCTGCTGTCCTGCCCATTGCTGCTTGCACCTGTGCGTGTCAGAACACAAGGTTTGGGATGAATGGTTTGGGCCACAGAATGTGGGACACACAGGCACCTGATTGGGTTCTGCTGCATCCAGCCTTTCTCAACCTGATGGCATGACAGCTTGTGACTCACACACAGCTGTTGTGTTGCTGAATACACCCTTGCGAGTGTACAGTTTCTGGCTTTGGACTCTTGAGGCTGCTTGCATGCCAATGCACAATTCGGTGGACAACACCCAGTTGTAGACATGCATTGCTTGATGACGGAAAGCATCATGCTATCTTGCCAGGTGCATGATCACAGAATGGATGCAATGGACAATTGTGTTTGATCTGTGGCCCAAATACTGCACAGGATAAACCATAGCTCATCCGGACATAGCTTGACTGCCACCACCGCTGGAGCAACAATCATGCATACCCCGTATTCAGCCTGTGCATGCACTGCTGTTGCCTGCTCAACAGCCGAGATTGCATGCTCAAGCAGCATGTTTAACCAAGCTCAGACAATCACACATCACCCAGTCACGCTTCCAGGCCCAGCGAGTTAAGATGGTCATCGGATGCATGATGCATACCTCTTCTTCGGCATGTGTGAGGGCTGATGTCGCCTGTGCCACAGCTGAGTCAGCATCCTGGTGCTGCTGCCATGCTGCTGTCAGGCCCTTGTACTCTGTCAGCTTGTACTTGATGTGAGTGGAGATCTCCTCATAGTAGTTGTGGATCTCCTGGTTGAGACTCACGCTTTGAGACACTGCATGGGCAGGATCAGGCCTGTCAAAAGATGTATCAATAATGATAATAATAATAATAATAATAACACCGCTTTTTAGCACATGATGAGCTAGGTACGTGCATGACAAAGCAGTCTGTCTTCATCGGCCCTGTAGGTTGCCCACATGTGGGGTTTGCCAAGCCCCCTTGCTCCCCAGGGAGGGGAGGGCTGCCCCCAGGATGTTTGTCTTACCGCAGTACATGACTGCAGTTAGGTGGGCCACCCCCCAGATCACAAAGGCCCTACCCACCCCTGGCCCCTCACTGCTGCATGCATATGGCTTCCAATATGCTTGTAGCATCATTGCATGCTTTCAGACAGTTATGCTTGAACAAAGTATTGCAGCTTGCACTTGGCGCTGGTCCTTAAGTGCTGAATGTCATTGTGTATCTCTACATCCTGTCTGAGAGGACAAGAGACCACAGGTGAGCATCACAGGCAGCAGCCATGTGATGGTCAGGCATCTGACTCCTGAGATGCACATCACATGTACAGGCTCAAGAACCGGACCACAGGATCAGCATCATGGCCATACAGTCACAACAAGAAACAACTCCCTCTGCAAGCTATGGATTAGCGTGTGTTAAGTCAGTGTTAGATGAATGTGCTCATGGCATGCATGTGCTGCTGCTCAAGAGCCGATGCCCCCTCATGGGGTTGGGCCTTAGTCTCAGCAGGATTTCCAAATCTATGCTGGCAACCATTGGGTTATGCGTTGTACAATAGGCCTATCAAGACTAAATAACAATAAAGTGCTGCTGCTCCATGACTGCTAGAGGGTGCAAGCTCTGCATACCTTGAGACATGTTGAAGAGCTCTGCAACGCTGTAGGGCCCTCGTTGCTGGCCTTTGTGAGTCCAATACCATTCCTTGGACCCCATTTCTGGCAGATGACAATACCCCTCGAATGCCAACTGCTTGTGCTTGGCAGTGGCCTGCATTAGCATGGCATTCAAGACATGTCACAACATACAGTCTGAGATGTTGGCTGTACATGACCCATCAGGAGACCTGGTTTGTGAGGTGATGTGACCATGAAATGGACATGTATGATGTCAGTGAAGTTCCAGAGCGGCATGTGCCTTCCTGGTTGGACCGATGGTGCAGCACGTTTCTGACAGGCTGTTGCAGTATCATGAGACTGATATGTGCCACAAAGTGACACATGAGTGAAGACGAAAGCCAATTAGGACTCACTTGTGCTTCCTGCAATGCGCTGCTGGCAGCAAAGGAAGCAGCTCTCAGAGTAGCTTCTTCCTGCTGCTGCCGCCCCAGCATGTCTTGTGCGTTTTGCATCAAGGCGCTGATAGGTGCTACAGGTGCCATGCTGGAATCTACATTTTCCAGTGCTGCATTTGAACCTGCATCAAAGAGTATGCATCAATAGGCTTGCTGCACTTGCATGTCGCAGGGCAGCTTGCGATGGCAGTGCTACCTGCACTTGACAATGGGCGTGATGGCCCTAGTCCCGATGCCACATCAGCCAATGTTGTGCTGGTTGCAACTGCTGCTGTTGTCACGTCAAAATTGGACTCCTGCTGCGCAGCCTGCATGTCTTCTGGGCCAAACAGATCAAAGTCTTGATCTTCCACTGTGAAGGCCTGTTCATTGAGATGATTTGGCGATGAAGAATGCAACACCGCCTGGTGAGCTGGGGCCAGTTGCAGATCTTCGTTGAGGTCGGAGTCTGTTGCCACCGGCTGGGCAGCGCCCTTTCGAGACCGAGCCGGGAATCGGATCTGCAACGGTGCAGCCGACGTTGTGGCGTGCAAAGAAGCGCTCAAATGACCGTTGTGGGAAGGCTCTCCAAGTGTCATGCTTTTGTGAGTATACTTTGACAGCCTTCGCTTTACTCTGTGCCAAGAACTTGCAATGTCATCAAGGCAATACCACCACCAGGCGAGATGGAAGGCTTTGCGCGTGATCTGCTCGGCAGGCTGCGCACGATACAGACAATAGTTGATGCTTGTCCAGTCTGAACCAAGATGCACACGGTGCTCTGCCTGTGTACACTGCTGTGCTGGACGCTTGGTCGTGTGAGCAGCGGACCACTGCTTGCTGCAGCTTCTGAGTGCTGCTGCTACCTGTCAATGCAGCTAGTCCAAGAATGCAAGTGCAGCATGACATTCAGAGTTTCATTAGATCTGTCACTAGCTTCACTGGATTCATCAGATGCTGACCAGTTTCTCATCTCTGCAACAAAACACACAATGATAGCTCAACTCTGGCTTGATAATGCCTCCCTGCCTCCACATATGCAAGTTGTGACAAGACCCCCAAGGTGTAAGAGCAGGCTGGTTGACAGCCTTCTGCAGACAACGCTCTTGTGTGAGGAAACTGTCGCTTACAAAGAATCACTCAGAAGCCAAAGTTTGGCTTGAGTGCTGATGCTCAGTACAGATATTGTCACCAGTTCAATGTCTGGTCAGGGTGTACAAGCCGCCACAGCGCAGCAAACAGACCTGTGTAAGTAATCTGAACGTGAAGTTTGACAGTTACAGCTAGCAAGCTCTCAAACTCTATGCCTACTGCAACATCGTTGCCACGCTGCTTTTATGACTGTAAACGCTGCAAGCTTGCATCAAGTCTAATGTGTGGCTTAGTAAACCTCCACATGCCACTGGTTGTTCTTCTTCAGCTTGCCAAAGAAGTCATCCCAGACCATGCCCTTCTCACCAGACACTCGCTCAAGCATCTCTTGGATACCTGCATCACACAGTATACACATGAGAAGTTGCAGCCAAACCATCAACATTCACATGTAGCGGCTGTCTGATGCCCTTTTGGTCAAAAGGAACAAAACGCAGTGCAACCATGATCAGGATTTAGACTGCTACAATACATGCATTCCTGGTTGCTTGCATCTTGTCGCTTTGTAATGAACGTAGTGCATTGACTGTTTGGATGTTGTTCTACAAATAGGCATGCATGCAAATGGCATGTATATTGGGCGAAGGATGTCAAGCAGAAAATGCAGCAAGTGCTGTCAGAGTGCAGCGATTCAGGACAACAAAACGCAAGCATGCAAGTATCAAGCGGCATGTGCCCAAGAGGAGCATGACTTTCTTGACCCCTGAATCAGCAAGGCAGATGGCATGCAGACATGTTGTGCATCACAACAACTCTCAATCAGTTGCAGTCAATCCACTACAAGGTTGAAATCAGCTGAGGACGTATGCAGCATCACACTGTCTGCTGACGCATTCAAGGACAGCTGCATTGTGTCAAGGACAGCTGCATTGTGCAGGCCAAAAAGGCTTGTCTGCACACATTGCACTGGTGCACCCTAAGCAGGCCATATATGACTGCACCCCTTCAGATTTCTGTCCATGACCACGTCACAAGTGGTCTGCTGAGGAATAGCACAACGACGCGCTTGGCATCATGCATGCAGACATGAAAAAGGTTGCAAATATGCAGTGAGAAGATCCTGCCATGATGCATGCAGGCTTGTCAACATGTACGAAGGCAACAAGCAGTACCTGGCATCATGCATGCAAGCTTGTCAACATGTATGAAGGCAACAAGCAGTACCTGGCATCATGCCCTTGAGCCCACAGAAGTAGATGTGTGCCCCGTTGTCTAGCAAGTCGAAGACCTCATCTGCATACTCCTCCACCTTGTCTTGTATGTACATCTTGCCGCCCTTCTTGTTCTTCTGCTCACGTGACAAGGCATAGTCTACACGAAACCTGCAGCACATGGGACCAGTGTCAGTTCATGCAAATGCGCATGCTTTGAACATGTGTCTTGACACAACGCCAGATGGGAAGGAGCATCAGCATGATGTGAACAGCGTGATCACAACTGCATGGTCCAGCTATGACTGAGAAGCCCTCAAGGTGATTGAGGAATGTAACAACCCAACAACGCAACAGGTTAGAAGCCAGGCTAAGGTGTTGGTATGCAATCAGAGGCTGCAAGGACCTGTTGCTGGGCAGACAATGCATCCTGGTCTGTTCAAAGCAGTGACACTACATTAAGGGCCTGATGGTTCTGATCTCAGCTGGAACACTTTTACTCCGCCGCGGAGTAAATGAGCTCAGCAACTGGAGTATGACTAGGGTGCTCAGCAAGCACACAGCATTGTGACTCAAAGACAACAGCCAAGCAACACTCTATCATGGTGTCGCGCTGTCACATGCTGCATGCTGTCATGTGGTAAAGCATGGCTTCAGTCCAAGACGCATATTGTCAGTGCGGTTCTTGATGCAGCTGATTGCCCACAGCAGGCAACTCTGCAGGGCAGAACCTGTTGTGCATGATGTCTCAACTTGACTGCACATTTGCACAAATGCAACACTTATGTCTGTAATCAACCTGCCCAAACTCAGGTGTGTGAATACCACAGCAGCGATCCAAGACGATCTGCTAGACTGCTGCACCTAATTTCTGCAACTCCCATGTTATAGCACTCAGCTGTGGCACATGTGCAGGTGATGACGCTATTGCTGTTTTTTTGGTGAGTTGCCCTGTCATGCACTCCTGTTCTACGCGTTCATGCATAACATGCTGAAACTTGTCACGATGTGCAAGGCTTGTGAGCATCACTGCTATGATCAACCAGTGCTGACAAGGATAGTCTGTACGTATCTGCTGAAGCTCCTCATCACTGGCCTGGCTACAGCCTGATTGAACCATTGGCCCCCATTGGCCAATCAAGAATCAGCAACAACCAGCAATAATACCACTGCCTTGATTTCAGGTTGGTGCTTGTGAACAATCAGGCTGTGTGTGTTGTTCTCTTTTCTGGGCACTGGGGAATTATCAGATGATACATCTGGTATTGCAGGTTGTGAGTCAAAAACACGCACTGGTCTGAATAGCCTTCAAGTTTTGTCGTCTGACACCTTGAAATTGTCCTTAAGACTATCGTCAGCATACTCGGATTTTGTCACCGGACTAAAAGAAAGAGGACGTTGACATTACTCACTGGTCTGGGAAGTCCTTCAGGATGTTCTGAAGCTCGTCATCATACAGCTTGGCATCGCTGTTGGCCACACCCATGAACAACCAGCTGAGGCCCTTGAACTTGTAGTTGGGCACATCCTCCATGAACTGCCTCCTCCAGAAAGCTCTGTAAGGAGCGATTCCTGTGCCTGTTGCTACCATGATGAAGACTGCATTCTCGTCCTCTGGCATCAACAAAACCTTTCCAGTTGGACCTACAGCAGGCAGGCAAGGCAGCTTCATAACGGAAAATTTTCGGCATGATTGAATCTATGTGCCTGTTGCTACACTAGACAGGTGCAACAATCAGGAAATGCAGACAACCCCTGTGTGCCTGTTGCTACAATGACAAGTGTGCCACAGAAACAAAAAAGGACGAGGAAAGCATCTATGTCATCCTGGTCTTGCTCATAGCAGCTTGTCAGCTAGCAAATCATTGCCAGAACTGCATACTCTGCAGCAAACCTTGGTTTCTGGCATATAGGCATTCTGTAGCAACCACACATCTATACTTGCATGCTTGAGCATATCTAGTCTGTTTGGTCAATGCAATGCACAATGACATGATCAGCCTGCACACTTCTGATGTTTGTTGTGCTGCATGCAGTCTCAAAAGGATGGGCAGTAGCCCCAGACTGTGTGATATGGTTGAATGCCACCAGGCGGGTCATGCTTTCTGCCATTGTTCAAACATGTTGTGACGCTTCCTGCTGACACTTCCTGCTGATTGTGGTTCAAAGTTGCAACATTGCTGCAACAGGATCTGTCAATATGAGTTTCCCACCGGGTGTCAGACAGGCAGGCAGGCAGGCATAAACAGGCAGGTCGTAAAGTTACGCAGCACAGCAGGTCATTTGTATTGAGGCTCATGTAACTGCTGCTGCCTCAAATGCTGAAGTGCGCACTCAACCTTATCATACTGCCTTTAAGAGTTGCAGCTGAGGAGCATTCTGACCTGTCATGCTGATCTCATCTCCTGGCTTGGCGTCAGCCAAAAAGTTGGAGCAGATGCCCTTCTTCTCGGGGTCCTCTGCGTTCTTTTCCGAGTCCCAGAAAGTTGCTCTTCGCACGCAAAGAGAAGTTGTCTGTCCGTCGAACTGGTCGCCGTATCGAGAGGCAGCAATGGAATACAATCTGGTACCGTGGGGCACCTTCTTTCCTCTAGAGTTTGTCTTCTCACCCTGCGTGAAGAAATTTGCGTTTGATGCGTGTCTACCTGCGTCCATGCCCCGAACGTAGCCAGACCATAGGCTTAAACAGATCACTTACAGGTGGAATGACGCCATATGACTGGCCTTCCCAGAAGGGGATGTCTCCCTTTGTGTCTATAATAATGTGATACGTCTCTCCTGTGGCCTTTGGACCTGTGATCTTCTCAACTGACTTGATTTTGGCCTTGAAGGGCTTTTTGGGGCTGAAGGTGTTCAGAGGAAGCTCGCCCTCTTCAAGCTCTGTCGGCACGCTCTTTTTAGCTGTACCAGTTGCTGCAGCTTGCGCAACAACCTTTGCTTGCATGCGTCCGCATCGTGCCTGGCTGCGGGCGTTTCTGGCAGAGACAGGGGAACCGCGGACAGACTGCAAAACCATGCAAACCGTTGAGTGACCTGGCAGCTGCAAGCCGCAAAAACAGTGACTACATATCATGCTGATTCAAGCTTCCGAAGCTGACGCTCACCCTGTAAGAGGGAAGTGTAGCAGGCAGAGTACCGTTCAACAACGTCTGCAACAGAGCAAACAAGTCAGATCGAACTTGAAGCTGAAGCTGGTCATTTGCAAGCGACAGCCTGCAGTGGTACCTGAGGGCCCATCTTGTACAAAAATGAATAGCAAGCTTGTGACACAACTGTTGTTGCCTGCGCGCACCTTTACCCCGACGCGGATTAACTACTGCACCCTTAGTACCACATGCCGGCGATAAGAAAGTTTTGCCCTATCGCCTTGCTCAGTTGTCACGTGCATTTTAAGGAGCTCTGAGTCGTGAGCGTCAAGTGTGTCAATGCCTTTCCACAAACGAAATTAAAGCTGCTGCAGCCGACAAAATGCAGAAACAAGAATGCGTCATTTAGCAGAGTTCGCATCAACACAATACTTGCTTTACATTCACTTCCACATCTGCAACAAGTCTATCTATCTTATCGCATTCCTGCAGTATCAGAAGGCTCAGAGAGAATATCAGTCTGTGGTTGCTGTCACTCCAGGCAGTCATGTCGTGAGAGGGCAGACAAAGCTCTGCCAGAAACGCAGCTGCAAGCCATAAAGCAGTCAAAACTCTTTCTCCAAAACAGCAAAAGCACTGCTGCAGACAGCAAACACTATAGCACATGGCACTGCACCACAATAGACAAGACTTGCTGCCACTGACCAAACCACCTACTTTCTCACTACATCATGATTTGCCGACTGAACTGACTCGATACCAAAACATCTATTTGAATGTTGTACATGGCCACATCCTCACATCATAACATCATCTTCGTAAATCGACTCAGCCTCCCGTAATTCGTCTTCAAGACCTCTCGGTCGTTGACAGGTGGCAAGAGTCCTTGCCTCTGGGCGAGGGTCGTGACGCAGGATACGCAGCTTACCTTCCTTTGTGCCATATGCCAATCCTCCTCCCTGCATTCCAAAGCCAACATATTGCACCAAAGATGTTCCCATCAGAGCAAGAGCACCACCAGCAACACTCACAGCATGCACAGAACAGATCAAACAAGCCCTCATTTCTAGCCAGGGAAAGACTTTGCCCTGCCAATGGTGTCCCTCAAGTGTTTCCCAAATGGCTCTGTGCTATCTTGAGACTGTGAATTTACAGATGCATATCCGAACTGGCAGGAACAGGGTCACTCAAGCTTGTGCCATCAGAGTTTGAACTCTTAGACCCCAAACCAACACGCCTCAGCCATTCTGCCAATCAGCCAGCAGCTGCTGTGAGCACAAAAGGCCTTACCGCATGAGGGTGAAAGGCTGCAGCGTTGACTTCATCTTCAGCAGATGGCAGCACACGCACCAGGGACATGTCTGACACCCTGTACACCTCCAGGATGGTGTGCACAGGTATGATGCTGCTGGTGCCATCAGGCACTAGGCTGCGCAACAG